>Ga0210019_1000018_pt1 | contig 257474 bp, 255 predicted proteins | sample CryGeyCG2114_020_2_FD_183969 | JGI IMG/M metagenome (GOLD analysis project Ga0210019, IMG submission 183969) | Groundwater microbial communities from aquifer - Crystal Geyser CG11_big_fil_rev_8/21/14_0.20 (SPAdes) (version 2) | ecosystem: Environmental > Aquatic > Deep subsurface > Groundwater...
AGTAATATCCATCGTGGACTCCTCCTTCAGTTTTAAACAGTTTAATAGCCAAGGCTATTATGGCGCCCCGAAAGGGTGACGCCGAGACCAGCTAAGGTCAAGAAGGGTGAGTCCATTTCATTGGATTGAACGCCGAAGGCGTGATAATCCGGGAGAATTTAAACCCGGGTTATCAATGCTTCGCATTTCAACCCAGGCTACACCTTCAGACGATGGCAGGTATTATTTCCTCATCGAATCAAAAAATTCATCGTTTGTTTTGGTCGCTTTCAAACGATCGATCAAGAATTCCATCGCAGCGATTTCATCCATCGGGTGAAGAATCTTACGAAGAATCCACATTTTTTGAAGCTCATCGGCTTTCGTGAGCAACTCTTCACGACGCGTACCTGAACGATTGATATTGATCGCAGGGTACACACGTTTTTCAGCAATACGGCGATCCAAATGAAGCTCCATATTACCCGTACCTTTAAATTCTTCGAAGATCACCTCGTCCATTTTCGAACCGGTGTCGATCAAAGCTGTAGCCAAAATCGTCAAGCTGCCGCCTTCTTCGATGTTACGTGCAGCGCCAAAGAAACGCTTAGGACGTTGCAATGCGTTCGCATCCACACCACCCGTTAAAACCTTACCTGAAGCCGGCACAGCCGTATTGTATGCGCGCGCTAAACGGGTGATGGAATCTAAAAGAATGATCACATCACGTTTGTGCTCGACCAAGCGCTTGGCTTTTTCAATCACCATTTCAGCCACTTGGATATGGCGTGTGGCCGGCTCGTCAAAGGTTGACGCGACCACTTCGCCGCGCACGGTGCGCTCCATTTCCGTCACCTCTTCTGGGCGCTCGTCGATCAACAGTACGATCAAGTCCGCATCCGGGTTATTGGCTTCAATCGCGTGTGCGATGTTTTGTAGCATCATGGTTTTACCGGCTTTCGGTGGTGATACGATCAAACCACGCTGGCCTTTACCAAAGGGTGCGACCAAATCGATCACACGAGAGGTAATGTCTTCCGTGCTACCGTTACCGCGCTGCATGAACAAGCGCTCTTTCGGGAAAATCGGCGTTAAGTTTTCAAATAATACTTTGCTTTTCGCGTTTTCCGGCTTTTCAAAGTTGATTTCACCGACTTTCAACAACGCAAAATAACGCTCGCCTTCTTTAGGCGGGCGAATTTTACCGGATACCGTGTCACCGGTGCGCAAACCAAAACGTCGGATTTGGCTGGGTGAAACATAAATATCGGCAGGGCCTGCCATGTATGAACCCGTGGAGGAACGCAAAAAGCCAAAACCGTCTTGCAAAATCTCTAAGACACCATCGCCAAAAATGTCTTCGCCCGAATCTGCATGCGCTTTTAAAATCGCGAAGATAATGTCTTGCTTGCGCGCACGACCCATGTTTTCTAGGCCTTTCTCATTGGCAATTTCCATCAATTGATCGGCGGTTTTGAGCTTTAACTCTGTGAGATTCATAATGATTTTGTCTCTTATTGGATAAGTTATTAGGATTAAAGGTTGAGCAACAGCGGGCTCGCTGCTGAACGTCAATGTACCACAAGCCAGAAGAAAAGCCAGTGTTTTTCGATAAAAAAACGGGGCCCCAGGCCCCGTTGTGATCGCAAGTGAGCGTTTACAGCTGCTCGTCGATCCACTCAGTCAGCTGCGCTTTAGACAAAGCGCCGACTTTCGTGGCTTTGGCTTCGCCGTCTTTGAAAAGAATCATGGTGGGGATACCGCGCACACCAAACTTGGCCGGTGTTTCGCTATTGTCATCCACATTGATTTTGTAAATCGTAAGCTTGCCGGCGTATTCACCCGCCACTTGCTCAAGCACTGGCGTTAGCATACGGCAAGGGCCGCACCATTCTGCCCAAAAGTCCACCAACACAGGACCGTCGGCATTCAACACCTCGGCGTCAAATTGTGCATCCGTCATCGCTTTTAAATCGCTCATGGTTTTATCCTCTTTATGCGTTAATGCGCAGAGCCCATCTTACTCACCTAAGGCTTGTGACGCAACACCTTGGCCAAGTAGCCTTGCAAGCCCAAGCCTGTGGTTTCAAACTTTTTTTGCAAAAAAGGCAGATACGAGACAGCCAACAGGCCAGCGTGTCGCACGAGGCCTGGGGAGTGGTGAAAGCGCTTGACGATAGATTCAGTCATATCGATCACCGGTGCTTGAATGGTCGCCGCCAAACGGCTGTAGTCATCGCTTAAGGTTTGGCTGCATAAGGGCTCGCCTTGCTTGCGGCTTGAGTGGATCAAATCCAACAAAAGCGCCGCCTCACGCAGGCTTAAATTTAAGCCCTGCGCAGCCGCGGGGTGGAAAAAATGTGCAGAAGCGCCCAATAAAATTAACCCGGGGCGGGCCTGCTCTTTGGCCACAATACTTTTGAGCGGAAAGCATAAGCTTGCGGTTTTAGAGAGCATTTCACCCAAGCGATAGCCGGATAAACGCTGCACTTCGCGCAAAAACTCGGCGTCACTCAAGGCTTGCCAGTGTTCAATACGCTCGTTTGAAGCGGTAATAATTAAAGCGATCTCGTTACCACGTTGCGGCATGAGCGCCAGCGTGCCTTTTTCACTAAAGCGCTCATACGCCACGTTGTGATGATCACCACTAATCGTAATGCGCGTCACCAAAGCTTGCTCGTGATAATCTTTTTCGTCCACGCCAATGTGTGATAAAGCGCGCAAAGGTGAGCTCACACCATCGGCCGCAATCACCAGCGCAGCGTTTAAGGTTTGATCGCCATTGTCAGTGTGCAAGGTTAAAACATGACCCGTCTCATTCGGTGCGATTGCTGTCACCGTGGCCGGGCGAAACACGGTGGCATTTAATGTTGCCAACGCCGCTGAAACCACCGCCCACACATCCGCTTCATTGATCACGTAGCCCAAGGCGTCAAGCCCAGCGTCTTTGGCCTGCATGCGCACCGCGCCAAAGCGGCCGGCTTCTGACACGTGCACGGTGTTAATCGCCACCGCTTTTTCACGCAAAGCCTCCCACAAGCCCAAGTGTTTTAATAAGGTGACACTGGTATCCGATAGCGCTAAAGCTTTACCGGGTTTATCCGCAGGCCAAGGTTTGGCCGCTTTGGCATCGATGAGTGCAAACGGGATATTGTGTTGATCGAGCAATAAGGCGAACAGCGCGCCGGTTAAACCCGCGCCGACGATAGTGATGTCGTAATAGGTGTTGCTCATTGACAACCTTTAGAAGTGGATTCGCAGTTAGCACGCCTAGCCAGTGTGTTAGGTGTTGCCTTTCGAGGACGCTGTAAATACATCCCTGTACGCTCTGGGCTCGGCTTCCTGCCTCGCACAGCCTCGAAACACAACACCTAAAACACCTTTGGCTAGGCGCTTAAAAAAACGTCATGATGCCGCTCTAGTGAACGCATCAAAGCAATCAGCCTTGCATAATCGCTTCGATTTCTTCCACCGTTTTTGGCGCGCCGTGTGAAAACACATCGTAACCTTTATCCGTGATTAAGATATCGTCTTCAATACGCACGCCCATATTCCACCAGCGCTTGTGCACAGAGTCATCGCCTTGGCGGAAATACAAACCAGGTTCGATCGTGGTCATCATACCGGCTTGCAAATTGCGCCATTGACCATCGACTTTATAGTAACCCACATCATGCACATCCATACCTAACCAGTGACCGATTCTGTGCATATAGTACGGCGCATAGGCTTGCTGTTCGAACAAGGTTTTCGGGCAGCCTTTTAAGATTTTCAGATCCACCAAACCTTCGGTGATCGCCAACGCCGCCGCATCGCTCATCACATTCCACGGCTGGCCGGCTTTGATCGCTTCGATAGATTTCAGCTGAGCGTTTAACACAACTTGGTATAAATCACGCTGTTCTGAGCTGAATTTACCGTTGATGGGGAAGGTACGCGTAATGTCGGCACAGTAATGGTGGTAACGCGCGCCAGCATCCACCAGCAACATCTCGCCATCATTTAACACCGAATCATTTTTTTCGTAATGCAGTACGCAAGCATTTTTACCGCCGCCAACGATAGAGCCATAGGCTTCGCCTTGACAACCGTGACGTAAAAACTCATACACCAACTCTGCCGCTAACTCGTATTCATTCTTACCGGCTTGGCAAGCTTTCATCACACGCACGTGCGCCGCAGCAGAAATTTCCGCCGCTTTTCTAAGAATCGCAAGCTCAGCGTCAGATTTAACCAAGCGCATTTCAAATACCATCGATTCAACATTGATGATTTGCACGGGCACTTTCACGCCACCACGCACACGTGTGCGCACATCATTCAAGGCTTGGCGGATCGTTTGATCAAAACCTTCGTAACGCCCCAAGGTGTAGTACAAAGCACTTTTATCTTTTAGATAATGCGGCAACTTTTCAGTTAGCTCAGCAATGGGATGCGCCTCGTCTGCTAAATAGTGCGAACAGGCGCCTTCTTGGCCGACACGGTCACCCACCCAAATTTCAGCTTCTTTGTCTTTGATGCGGTTGAACAACACATAGCGACAACCCTCATCATCTTTCACCAAAACAGCGACAGCCTGTGTTTCAGGAAAGCCCGTCAAATACAAAAAATCATTGTCTTGCGAAAAAGCCACCGCGTGATCAAGCGTTAACGGGTATTCCGGTGCGGCAGGGAAAACGGCGACCGTATTGGGTTCCATTTGGTCAAAAAGTCGTTGGCGTCGTGCCTGGTGCTCTTGTTGAGTGATCATAGGAAGCTTCCATCCTTATTTCTATAAGCGGGGTATTCTACGGGTTTTTAAGTCGACTTACAAAGTTTTAGGATCGGTTTGCGTGAGCGTTTATTCCTTGCCATAATCAGGGCCTGTTATTAGTATCAAGGATGTCAATCATGGGTGCCTTTTTTCTTCGCAACGGTGTGTTTATTATCGTCACATTGGGCTTAGCCGCCACCATTGCCCTGTCGTTTTTCTGGCTATGGACTTTGTATTTTTTAATACTCTTCGCGCCCTTGTTTCTGGTCGGTGTCTACGATTTATTCCAAACCCAGCGCAATGTCTTGCGTGTATACCCGATTTGGGCTCACTGGCGCTATATTTTGACCAGCATCCGCCCCATGATTCAGCAATACTTTATCGCCAGCAACACCAGCGAACGCCCATTTAGCCGTGAACAACGCGAGCTGGTCTATGAGCGCGCCACCAAAACCTTGGACACCCTGCCCTTTGGTACACAACATGACGTGGATGCCGTCGGTTATGAGTGGATGGCGCACTCCTTAGCACCCAAAGTGGTTGATAAAGCCTTTTCGCGCATCAGTATTGGTGGCCCGGACTGTAAAAAACCGTACTCCGCTTCACGCTTAAATATCTCAGCCATGAGTTACGGCGCCTTGAGCCGCACCGCTGTGCGCGCACTCAACCTGGGTGCGAAGCTGGGTAATTTTTACCACAACACCGGCGAGGGTGGCTTATCGCGTTATCATTTAATGGAAGGCGGCGATATTGTGTTTCAAATTGGCACGGCCTACTTTGGCTGCCGTACCCCTGAAGGTGGATTTGACGCTGAAAAATTTAAAGAAAAAGCGAACCTTGATGTCGTAAAAATGGTTGAAATTAAACTGTCGCAAGGCGCTAAGCCTTCTCACGGTGGCTTATTGCCCGCAGCCAAAATCACCAAAGAAATTTCAGAGATTCGTAATGTGCCCATGGGCCAAGATTGCCTATCGCCCGCGGCACACAGCACCTTTAGTACACCCGAGGGCTTGCTAAAATGGCTACAACAACTGCGTGAAATGTGTGGCGGCAAACCCGTGGGCTTCAAGTTGTGTATTGGCTCACCGTCTGAGTTTATGGGCATTTGTAAAGCGATGCTTTCGACCGGTATTTTACCTGACTTTATCACGGTTGACGGTGCCGAAGGTGGTACCGGTGCAGCACCGGTGGAGTTCACCAACCGCTTGGGTACACCGCTAAACGAAGGCATTATTTTTGTGAACAATTGCCTTGAAGGCATTGGTGTGCGCGACAAAGTTCGCGTAATCGCCAGCGGTAAAATCATTTCAGGTTTTGACATGGCGTCGAAAATCGCCCTGGGTGCCGATGTGTGCAACTCTGCGCGCGGCATGATGTTAGCACTGGGTTGTTTACAATCGCGTCGTTGCAATAAAAATGATTGCCCAACCGGTATCACCTCACAAGACCCGGTGCATTACCGTGCGATCAGTATTAGCACTAAAGGTCCGCATGTGAGAAATTTCCATGACGCCACACTCGAAAGTTTCTTAGAAGTGATCGGTGCCTGCGGCGTAGAAAACCCCTCACAGCTTAAGCCGCACCACATTTATCGCCGTGTGGCCGACGCCAAAGCCTTGCACTACAACGAAGCCTACGAACAATTGCGCGAAAACCAATTGGTGGATGGCAGCGATGATTTACCGAAGTTTTATAAAGAATGCTGGAGCTACGCGCGCGCCGATGCGTTTGTGTACTGCGGTTATTAATTAAAGCGACAAAGGCCGCGAAGTTGACTGCATCGCCGGGTTAGCCGGCGGTGATGTGCAAGGTGCACAAAGGGAGCTAGGCGGCGGCGACGAAGGATCTGTTGGCTGTGCTGGTGGTCCGTTGGGATTTACAGCCGGATTGTTTGGCGGCACATTATTGGGATTTGTTGCAGGGTTTTGTGACGAATGAGCATTTTGAAAACTCGCTGGGTTTACCGGCCCAGGAAAATTGGGCGGCACAGGAACCTGGGGTTTTGAAGGCGTAGATGCCGCTTGTGATGCACTACTGCTTTGAGAAGCAGGCGCCACTTCTGCCGTACTACTTTCAGCAGGCGCGGGTGACGCTTGTACCGCGGCTTGTTGAGCCCGCGCCACATCATCACTCACCGATTTCGGTGACATATTAATCAACTTGCCTAAATCTTGCTGAGACGCGGAGTCGGCGGCAGTTGTGCTCAAAGCTTGTTTTACCGACTGACTGGTGAGTGTCACGCTCGCATTATTACCCTTCCCATTAACGGCAGTTTGTATGCCATAGGCTTTTAACGCCGTTTTTGCGGCTTGAGTGAGCGGTGTGGAGACCGCAGGCCCCTTGCTCTGACTTTGAGACAAATGATTAATCACCCAGGCCACACTGCGCGCCTGCGAAGCAGAATTAGCGCCATGCAAACAAACCCCTTTGACACCTTGGCGCTTAGCCGCTTTAAACATCGCACTTAAATCTTTAGAAGACGTATGTTTTCCCACATGAATCACAACACGCTCAGCATGCGTAGCTTTTAAGGCATTCAAGCCTTTTGCATTGGCAGGTACGACCGGCGCCTTATTGTAACCCCAGCAAGACAAATCAAGCCCATGGCCTATGGGCGCCAAAGCATGAGCAAAGCCATGGCAAAAAAAGCCCGATATGACAAAAGAAAAAAGAAGATAACGGTGAGTGTTCATACCCAAGGCATCCTTGCTAGCCTATAGAAGCTCATAGTATAGCCGTTTTAGGCGCTTGGGGCAAAAAGCGCGCGAAACCGCGCGCTTTTTTCAACACCCCTGCCTTAATTATCTTCCGACTTCGCGCTATCGCTTAAGGTATTCACTGAGGTTTCAAGGCTGCGCAGCCTATAGATAGTTTGCCCGTCCGTCACATCTCCGGCTTTCAACTGCGAGTCTTTGCTAAAGTCTTCAGCGGTCGCGATTCTAGCTTGAAAATATGGATCACGAGAAGAGGCGCGCATATTAGCTATTGACGAGTTCTCGTGTAGTATTTTGTTCGCAATATAACGATCAGCAGGACAAGTTCTTTCAGTTGCGCAATAAAATGGACTCTCTATATAGTGAAGATATTGTTTCCAAGTATCTGCTGTACTAATGTGTTTACCTGGATGCTTTTTAGCAATCTCATGCAGCACACTCGAGTACTTTGCCGCAGACTTACGAATAAACACAACGTCCCCGCGGGGCTTGACACTATTGGCAGCTGCTGTCATGACACCACCAGCAGAAGCATTTGAAAGCCCTACCGGCAAGCCAACTGCCACGCTCACCAATCGACCCGTGCCATTATCAAAGTAGTCCTTCAATTGACTGGCTTGGCGCGGTGTTGCTGGATTGACAGCTAGGTGTTGAAGCTTGGTGGCTTTCTTTAACGTAGCCAGCTGCTGACCAAATTGTGAATCACTCAAAGCAACCGTGTTGCGGTAAGCCAATAGATTAGACGATGCTTTCTCAGCCAAATCTAAAGCCCCATACCATGACCTACTTGCAAAAGCGTTTCGCTCAGAAAAACCAATCGAGATAATCACCCCAGAGCCAAGTGTAGCCACTGCACTATTAATATTTTCTGCGCTTAAGCCTCGGCTCTCAAATTGCAGGCCCACATTGACCTTTTGATGTTTAACAGAGCTAAGCACATCTTGAACCAAACGGTGATCAGAGGAATCAAGCGTCAAGTTTTCCACAAAGTTTTCGGTGTTACCGTTAAGCTTTTTATCCGCCATTTTTTGGGTATCGATCACCTCCCTCGCTAAGCTTGAAGGTGATTTGCCGAACCTAGAAGCCAGTCGAGCAATCGCTTTAATACTCACGTGCGCAGCTGACAACTCGCGAAGTACATTCTTAGAATCAAAGGAGATAGTTCGGTAACCTGCAGAGTTAACATGAATGGTGCCAGCAATACCGTACGCAGGCAAAACATCTTGTGATAACCGAGTAAATGGAAACGTGGATGCCACAGTGATCGTTCCCTGAGCAACACCTGAAACATAACTATCAAAAACTGCCGCACGAACAGAAGGGCTTTGTGAATCAAGATAAACACGCTCAATGTTATGGTTGCCTTTGATGATGGCCCAAACATCGTTCAAAGAATTCACATCATAATGGATGGGCAAATTTATTTTAACGGCACTAGCGGTTGTCTTTTTCAAAGATTGAAAGCCAGACAGGGCATTAGCTTGAACAAACACTGGAAAATAACTTGTCTCAGCGGCCAACGCAGAAGCGCCCATGCTCAAACACGACACGGTAAACAAACCTAACACTAAAGGTTTTAAAGGGCTGAGGGATTTCATACTGTAACATCCTTATTTAGATTAGAAATCACACTATAAACTTAAAGAGCAAATGAGTTCAACTTTTCTTCGGTCTTGCAACAACAGCTGCCGTCTTACAGGCCACAAACCCGGGTTATCTTCGCTACGCTCATCAACCCATATACAGGCTACATTTTATGGCCAACGTCAATTGCAAGCGAACGCCAGTGAGCGCGGCAATCTGGCTCATTAACCTGGAGATTGCCGCGTCGCTTCGCGCCTCGCAAAGACGGTTACCCCCCAAGACGGTTACTACACATCCACGATGACAATACCTGCTCGCACTCATCAAGCCCGGTTTTTTTCAAGGAAGAAAACAATTGCACACTGATCAACTCAGATGGCAAGGCACGCTTTACCTCATCCAAGGTTTTTTTGGCCGCGCCGTATTTTAATTTGTCGGATTTGGTCAGCAAAATATGCAGCGGTAAACTGCAAGATTTAGCCCAAGCGATCACTTGCTCATCAAACGGTTTTAGTGGGTGGCGAATGTCCATGAGCAGCACCAAGCCCACCAAGGACTCGCGCTTGCGAAAATAGGCATCGATCAAGGCTTGCCACTTTTGCTTTTGAGCCTCGGGCACTTTAGCATAGCCATAACCCGGCAAGTCCACTAAACGTCGATCATTATCAATCTCGAAAAAATTAATCAGCTGTGTACGCCCCGGCGTTTTACTGGTGCGTGCCAAACTTTTTTGCTGCGTGAGCGTATTCAATGCACTGGATTTTCCGGCATTCGAGCGACCCGCAAACGCAATTTCCGCCCCGGTATCGGGTGGCAGCTGCTTAACACTGGCCACACTCAATAAAAAATGGGCTTTTTGAAAGGCGATGCGCATGGTAGGACCTGCTTTATTTTTCGCTAGTGTAGGCGTTTTCCGTGCTAACATCAAACGATGATAGGCGGCGGCGAATAGCCGAGAGACTTAAAACGGCAAAAAGGGCCAAGACCGCACAGCACATCAAATAGCCCGCCGGCGCACTGGCGCTACCCGTGTATTTAACCAAGGCGCTGGAAACCAAGGGCGATGTGCCGCCATAAGCACCAAGGCCGTTTTTTGCTTGCTGATACTCACCGCTTCACCCATGCGCGAACGATACGCTAAAAAATCCAGCTTGCCCAGGGACACGCCTATGAAGCCATGCTACAATCGCCGCACTATGGAAGACATCTCCCACATACTCAACGACCTTAACGACGCGCAGCGCCAAGCTGTGAGCGCACCGTTGTCGAACTTATTGGTTCTTGCCGGCGCCGGCAGCGGAAAAACCCGTGTTTTGGTTCACCGAATTGCCTGGCTAATCGCAGCCGAAGGTTTGTCGCCGTTTAATATTTTAGCCGTCACCTTTACCAATAAAGCGGCGCGCGAGATGAATGAACGTATAGAAAGCATGCTCGGCCTTTCTAGCAACGCGATGTGGGTGGGCACGTTTCACGGGCTAGCGCATCGTTTATTGCGTGCACATTACCAAGAAGCCGGCTTAAGCCAGAATTTTCAAATTTTAGACAGCGACGATCAATACCGCATGATACGCCGCCTCATGCGCGAGCATGATATCGACGAAAACCAATGGCCTCCGAAGCAAGTGCAGTGGTTTATCAACCAGAAAAAAGACGATGGCCTACGTGCCGGCGACATCAAGGCCTTCGATTATTTCGAAAAAAACATGCTGAAGATGTACGCGCTCTATGAAGAGGCCTGCTTTCAACAGCACCTCGTCGATTTTGCCGAGCTGTTGCTGCGCACCTTTGAACTGATGCGCGACAATTTGTCGGTGCTCGATCATTATCAGAAACGTTTTCGTTATTGGCTGGTGGATGAGTTTCAAGACACTAACCGCTTGCAATATGCTTGGCTAAAATTGTTATGCCACAGTGGCAATAAAATCATGGTCGTCGGCGATGATGACCAGTCAATCTACAGCTGGCGTGGCGCACAAGTTGAAAACATTCGCCGCTTCGAAGAAGATTTCAAACCCGTCACCCACATTCGTTTGGAGCAAAATTACCGCTCCACCGGCACCATCTTAAACGCCGCCAACACCCTCATTGAAAATAACAATGATCGAATGGGTAAAACCCTGTGGACTGAAAGCAGCGAGGGTGAGCCGATTTCCATTTATGCCGCGTTTAATGACTTGGATGAGGCACGTTTTATCGTCGATAAGATCAAGCAATGGCAACACAGCGGCAGGCTGCTTAGAGAGGCCGCCGTGCTGTACCGCTCCAATGCGCAGTCTCGTATTCTCGAAGAAGCTTTTTTGCAAGCGGGTGTACCGTATCGCATCCACGGCGGCCTGCGCTTCTATGAACGGGCAGAAATTAAAGATGCGCTGGCGTATCTGCGACTGCTTGAAAACACGAATAACGATAGTGCGTTTGAGCGCATCATCAATGTGCCCGTTCGCGGCATTGGTAATCGCAGCGTAGCCACCATCCGTGAAATTGCCCGCGAATCCGGCTTATCGCTCTGGCAAGCCGCTTTAAAAATCATGGATGAAAGCTTGCTGCCGAGCCGAGCGGTGTCGGCCATTTCAGCTTTTATTGAGTTGATCCAAGAACTGCAAGTGCAAATTGCTGATTTAAAATTACCCGATAAAATTAAACAAGTGTTGCATCTTAGCACCCTGCTCGATCACTACCGCAAAGAACGCGGTGAAAAGGCGCGAGCCAAAGTAGAAAACTTAGAAGAGCTTAGCAGTGCCGCCGCACAGTTTATTGAAGAACTGCGTGAAGATGTGGACGGCGATCCGCTCACACAGTTCCTTGCACACACGGCATTGGAAGCAGGTGAAGGCCAGGCAGATAAGTTTACCGACTGCGCCCAACTCATGACGATGCACTCAGCTAAAGGTTTAGAATTTCCACTCGTGTTTATCGCAGGCTTAGAAGAAGGTTTATTCCCTCACCAAATGTCTTTGGAAGATCAAAAGGGCTGCCTGGAAGAACGCCGGCTGTGTTATGTGGGCATGACTCGCGCCATGGAAAAATTAATCTTAAGCTATGCCGAAGTGCGCGCACTCTACGGCCGGGAAACCTATCAAGCGCCCTCTCGCTTCTTGCATGAAATTCCGCGTGAATGTGTGGAAGAAATTCGCCCCCGCGCGAAAGTCACGATCCCGCAAAGCCGGGGTTTTCACAAGCCTAAACCCGTCTCGAAATTTAAAGACTACGATGCCGCAGGTTTTCGACCCGGGCAATTAGTGGCGCATGCGAAATTCGGCCAAGGTATTGTACTGGCCGTGGAAGGTGAAGGCGACGGCGCACGCGTGCAGGTCAACTTCAAAAAAGCCGGCAGCAAGTGGTTGCTGCAATCGTTTGCCAAGCTTGAGACGATTGCTTAGGTATCGCAAACAGCCCCTATCCTTGTCTAAAAGGATAAAATCCCGAAATCTATCCCTGTAGACAAGGATATATCTTTAAAAACCATCCTTATCTATAAGGATAATCTTGCCCGATGTCCCAAACTCAATAAAATAAGCCCTTGTTTTACAAATAATTTTTTTAAAACCGGACAAATTTAAAGTTCAACTTTAAATTTGTCCGGCCTCATGATAGACTGCACCCATGTTTAAACGTATTGCAGAAAACCAAGCACGGCGGCTTGCAGGCCAATACCCCGTGGTTACCATTACCGGCCCAAGGCAGTCGGGAAAGACCACACTGGCACAACAGTGCTTTGCCGACAAACCCTATGTCAATTTAGAATCACCCCAAACACGTGCAGAGTTTGATGGCGACCCTGTCAGCTTTATTGAAAAATATGCCCAGGGCGCGATTTTTGATGAAGTGCAGCGCTGCCCTGAGCTTTTGTCGTATATCCAAGTCGAGGTCGATAAATCACAACAAGTCGGGCAATTCATCCTAACCGGCTCGCATCAGTTTTCATTGCAGTACGCACTCACACAATCTCTAGCAGGCAGAACGGCCATCATCAAACTTCTGCCGCTTTCACTGGAAGAAATCGACCCCAGTACCAGACTTTCCGTGGATGAATATTTGTTCACTGGTTTTTATCCAAGGATATACCAATCCAAACTGATGCCTGCCACCGCGTATGATAACTATATTGCCACTTACGTTGAGCGCGACCTCAAGCAGTTGATTCAGATTAAAGATCTTTCAAGCTTCCAGCGCTTTTTAAAACTCTGTGCCAGCCGCGTGGGCAGTGTGCTGAACATGAATAGCTTAAGCGTCGACACCGGTGTGAGCGTGCCCACAATAAAACACTGGTTAGCGGTACTCGAAGCTTCCTATTTAATCACCTTACTGCCGCCTTATTTTGAAAATTTTGGCAAGCGCGTAATTAAATCGCCAAAACTGTACTTCAATGATGTTGGCTTAGCGTGCCATTTACTGGACATTAACGAATTAAAACAAGTCGAACGCGACCCTTTAAGGGGCGCTTTATTCGAGAATATGATAGTCATGGAAGCCTTTAAGGCGTGCTATAACCGTGGCCTGACTGCTTCGCTCTATTATTATCGAGACAAAACAGAGCGCGAAATCGATTTAATTTACAAGCAAGGCAACACGCTGACCCCGATTGAAATCAAAGCCAGCCAAAGCCACGATGATCGCTTTAAAAAACACTTGGATTTTTTTCAAGAGTTAACAAAAGATCGTGTCGAAAAAAAATACGTGATCTACGCAGGCAAAGCGATAACACAAAAAGACACACTATTTTTACCCTTTAACGAAACCCACACTATTATCGCACCATGAAAACCTACCTTTTTTACGACATCGAAACCACTGGCCTAAACCCTGCCTTTGATCAAGTCTTGCAGTTTGCGGCCATTCGCACCGACGAAACCTTTAATACATTGGACGAAAAAGAAATCGTCATTCGCCTGCGCGATGATATTGTGCCCGCACCCGGCGCGGTACTCACCCACCAAATCAGCCCTGAAAACATGCAAGAGGGCCTGCCTGAGGTTGAAGGTATTCGTGCGATTCATGCGCTGATGAATGAGCCCGGCACAGTAAGCCTTGGCTACAACACACTGGGCTTTGATGATGAGTTTCTACGCTTTGGCTTTTATCGCAATCTTTTAACACCCTACACGCATCAGTTTGCGAACCAGTGCGCGCGCATGGATATCTTTCCCATCACCGTATTGTTTTATTTATTTGGTGAATGTGATTTACGTTGGCCTATGCTTGATGGGCGCGTGTCTTTAAAGCTTGAGAACATTAACGCGGAAAATAATTTGGCGAGTGGCCAAGCACACGATGCCATGGTCGATGTGCGCGCCACGCTTGCACTGGCAAGGCGCCTTAAAGCCAACACGGCCATGTGGGCTTACGCCAGCGGCTACTTCAATAAGCTCGAAGATGCTAAACGCATGGAGCAATTAAGCTTTGCGTTTAGCGATACGTCATTCAAAGAAGCCATCCTCGTTGATAGCAAGCTCGGCTACGGACAACATTTTCAAACCTTTGCATTGTGTTTAGGCCAACATCGCCATTACCGTAATCAGTGGTGCTTTTTGCGTTTAGATCGCGAAGAGCTCGCTGAAACAACGATCGACAGCCTTGAGAAAACCACGTGGTGCATGAAAAAAAAATTGGCTGAAGCGCCATTTATTTTACCCACCAAAAAACGCTTTATGCGCCACTTTAGCGAAGACCGCCTGGCAATCGTTGAAAACAACCAGCGATTTTTACAAAACAACCCTGAAATATTGGAAGCCATCACCAACCATTACTTAGATTACAAATACCCTTTAGTGCCAGACGCTGATCTTGATAGCATCCTGTATCAAAGTGATTTTTTATCGCGACGCGATCAAAACACCGCTTTAAATTTTCACGAAGCCAAGCCAGAACTCAAACAACACTTCATCGAAGAATTTGAAACCGCCGAGAACCGCGAGCTTGCTCTTCGTATTATCGGGCGAAATTACCCTGAGGCTTTAAGCGAACGCTATGCCGATAAGTATCAACAATATCTAGCACGCTGCTTTTATGCCAAAGATTATCGCGGGCAAGACAAGCTGACACCGGAAACTGCCCTAGCCGCTCTTCAGTCATCCGAGGCAGAAAACAAAAGCTTGATTAACGATCTACTCTCACTTTACACTCGCCGAGCTAAATTTTAAACTAGCGCCTAAGATAGCAAGTCCTGCAAAATAAGGTGCTCTGATAATGAATTACTGGCTCATGAAATCCGAACCCGATGTCTTTGGTATCGATGATTTAAAATTAATGCCGAAAAAAACTGAACATTGGGATGGTGTGCGCAATTACCAAGCACGTAATTTCATGAAAAGCATGAAAAAAGGTGACCTGATTTTCTTTTATCATTCAAACTGCACACCGCCCGGTATTGTCGGTATCGCAGAAGTGGTCAAAGAAGCTTACCCCGATTTCACCGCCTGGAACCCTGAAAGTAAATATTTCGACCCCAAAAGCACGGAAGATAATCCACGCTGGTTTATGGTGGACGTAAAGTTTAAAGAAAAGTTTAAAACCATCATTAGTCTTGATGAACTTAAGCAATCGCCCGCGTTATCCAATATGCGCTTGGTAAAAAAAGGCAACCGTTTATCCGTGATGCCCGTTGAGCCGGATGAATGGGATGTCATTATCGCCATGAGTCCATATACAGGCTACACTTCATCGCCGAAGTCATTGCGAGCGAACGACGGTGAGCGCGGCAATCTGGCTCATTAACCTGGAGATTGCTTCGTTGCTTCGCTTCTCGCAAAGACGGTCGCTACATTCTCTAGCAGCTACACCGCCAAACGTCTTCCACCATCAACCGCAATAATCTGCCCATTGATGTATTTTTGTTGCAATAAAAACGCGATGGTTTCGGCAATATCTTTCGCCTCACCCTGGCGTTGTAATGGCACGCGTTTAATCATCTGTGCTTTTTTCTCTTCAGAAAAATCTTTTTCCGACTCACCCCATAAAATAATACCGGGCGCGACCGCATTCACCCGCACATCCGGCGCTAAGGCACGCGCCAAGGTTTTGGTCAGCATCTCCAATGCCGCTTTACTCATAGAATACACATGAAAATCTTTTAAGGGCCGCTCGACATGGATATCCACCATGTTTACCACCGCGCCTTGGTTCTTTTTAAGCTCGCCAGCCAGAGCCTGTGTTAAAAACAAAGGGGCTTTGGCATTGATGTTCATCAAATCATCCCAGACCGCCTCATCAATTTTCCCGACCGGGGTGGGGTAAAAACTCGAAGCATTGTTCACCAGGGCATCGATGCGGCCAAAAATTTTCAAGGCATCCTGCGCCAATCGTTCAATGGCTTTCATATCAGATAAATCGGCTTGCAAACTAACAGCGGAATCTTTTCGCTTGGCATTGAGCTCATTGAGCAAAGGCTCTGCCGAACTATGACGCGTGTGCACGACCACACGATAGCCCAACGCATGCAAATGGCGAACCACCTCAGCGCCTACACGCTTTGCACCCCCGGTAATTAAAACGACTTTATCCTTCATTGTGCCAGACTCTTTGCGTAGAATAGTGCTTTTAATACTAAAGCCTCTTTCGATGAAAGCAAGCGATTTACCACAACCTTCACCTGAAGCCTTGGCGCACAGTGCACAACTTCGCGCACAGATTGCAGAAAACATCAAACGCCATGGCGGCGCCATCTCTTTTCACGACTACATGCAGCTTTGTCTCTATGCGCAAGGCTTGGGCTATTACAGTGCAGGCAGCACGAAATTTGGGCCGAGCGGAGATTTTATCACCGCACCCGAACTGACACCCTTGTTCGGCGAATGTTTAGCGAAGCCCTGTGCAGATGTATTATTAGCTTTAGAAAATAGCGGTGATATTTTAGAGCTCGGCGCGGGCTCGGGCAAGCTGGCGCGCGATATTCTCTGCGCGCTAGAAAAAATAAATTGCCTGCCCAATCACTATTACATACTTGAAGTCAGCCCCGATTTACGCGAAAGACAAGCCCGAATGCTCAAAGACACTTGTCCTGATTTTTTTGACCGCATTGTTTGGCTCGATACCCTACCGGAAACATTCTCAGGCATTATGCTTGCCAATGAAGTGATCGATGCCATGCCCGTGGATAAAATACGCTCGCACAATGGGCAATGGCATGAGGTGCTTATCAGCTCTGATGGCGGCCAGTTCATTGAACGACTAGGCCAGCCTGTTCATGATATTCCCGAAGCTTTAAATGCACTTTCGCAAACACACGCCAGCTACAGCACTGAAATCAACCGGCTGCAAGCACCGTGGATAAAAACTTTAGCTGAGAGCATGACGCGAGGCGTATGTCTGATTATTGATTACGGCTATCCCGCACATGAATATTATCACCCACAGCGCACAGGCGGCACTCTCACCTGTCACTATCGTCATCATGCACATCACGATGTCTTTTTACACCCTGGTCTTCAAGACATCACCGCGCATGTGGATTTTACTGCATTGGCTGAAGCTGGCATCGCGGCAGGTTTTGAGCTTACAGGCTTTACGAACCAAGCGAGCTTTTTAGTCAATTGCGGCCTAATGGACAAACTCAGGCAAGGTGAATCGATCGATTTGAAAACACAAAACGTCTACCGACAACTCACCCACCCCAATGCCATGGGTGAGCTCTTCAAAGCCATCGCTTTTTCAAAAGGCCTGGATAGCGACGAACTCACCGGTTTTCAAGACTTTGATCAGCGCCATCGATTATAAAAGCACATTGGTTATTTAACATCTATAGACTAGAATGACAGTATTATTCATTAACCCTGGAGCCACCCCATGAAAACTTTAACCTTAATCGCGAGTCTTTTTATTGCTTCATCAAGTTTTGCCGCTTGCGCCAGTGCCTTTACTGATCACGATTGGCAGGGCACCTGGGCCTATGGCACAACCCAGCACCGAGAAACTGGGCAAGTGACCCATGCACACTTTGGTTCAAACAATACATTAAGCGTGAACTACACCATGCCCAACAGCACAAGCCTGGAAACAGCAACGCTAAAATACGCTTGTGAAGCAAGCTCGCCCTACACCGCCACTCTCACAGGCACGGCCAGGGGCGCCACACTTGATAAAACCAAAGCCATCCTGATGAACGATAATCATCTGATAGTTTACGGCTATGCGCTTTATTCTGGAAAAACGCTGCTCATAAGTGCCTATCTTCAATCTAAGACCTAAGCCTTTTTCTTTACAAAATCAAAATCTTAGTCTAAGTTTAATGGGTGTTAAACTAATAGAGTGAGTATGTTCATGAAAGGAATCGCTTATCACCGTGGCTCTTTTACCTTTGAAGGGTTGCTGTACATTATTTTAGGTATCGCAGGCTTAGTCTTGTGTGGCATGTTCAGCGAACACGCGCAATTAATCTACGGTCTGGTTTTTTTAGGCAGCTGTGTTGTCACGGCCATCAGAAGCTTTGCTTCCGTTGCTGTGCCAGGCTTTTTATTGTCACTCTTAGCCGCACTCGTGTATTTAATTGCCGGTATTTGGCTCGTGTCTGCTACACCCTACTCCGTCGATGGCTTAATTTTATTCTTAGCCCTTTTGTTCTGGATTCAAGGTGTTATCGATCTTTTGGTCAGCCTTCAACGTTTTGAAACCTCAAACTGGGGTTTGATGTTTATTGGCGGTATCATTGTGATCGTTTTAGCCTTCATCATCTGGATTCAAACCGGCATGGTATCGGCTTGGACCATCAGCGTGTTGGTCGGCATTAACTACTTCGTGTATGCCGTAGCAACATTGCTTACCAGCATGACAGCGATCAAACCCCAAGCTCAGCATCAAGATGCGCCGTCCAGCACAGACAGTGAAGCAGGTGGTCATCACTAAGAAAACGGAGGTAACAAAATGGCAGTTTTAACTAAAATAATGGAGGGGCGCTTTTCTAAAGCAAATCATTGGTTACCTTGGCTTGTTTGCTTATCTGGCGGTTTATTATTTTTTTATGAATTTATTCAGTTAAACATTGTAAATTCAATTAGTACGGAATTAATGGGTACTTTTCATATTAATGCTGAGACACTAGGCAAGCTATCTTCTACATATTTTTATGCTAACGTCGCCTGTTTATTTCTTGCAGGGAATTTGCTAGATCGTTTTTCCACTCGAAATTTAGTTTTACTAGCAATGGTTTTGTGTACTGCAGGTACATTTGGTTTTGCTCTAGCCCCCTCGGTTATTCTAGCTGGAATTTGCCGAGCTATTATTGGTGTTGGTGGTTCCTTTTGCCTGTTAAGTGCGATCCGTTTAGCTTCTCGTTGGTTTCCTCCAAAACGTATAGCTCTTCTAACTGGTCTGATTGTAATGATGGCTATGCTTGGCGGATGGGTAGCTCAAATGCCCGCAACTATATTGGTCGATTTTTTTGGATGGCGAGGTATGATGTTTATCAATGGAGCGCTAGGTGTTATCCTGACATGCTGGCTCTGGCTCATTATTCAAGATCGGCCAGCACATCATTATGCAAAAACTGCCGAAGAGTATGGCCGCTTAAAACAGTTAGGCCTATGGCAAAGTATTCTTCTTGTATTAGGTAATCTACAAAACTGGTTAGCTGGCTTATATACATGCTTGCTCAACCTACCTATTTTTTTATTAGGGGCTATGTGGGGGAAAATGTATCTGATGCAAGCAGATAAACTCTCGTCGGCTCAAGCCTCTTTTGTTTGTGGTATGCTGTTTTGGGGAAGCATTGTTGGCTCACCACTAATGGGATTTATTTCGGATTTAATGGGGCTCCGACGGTTACCAATGCTTATTTTTTCGGCAGTATCTCTTGTGATAATTGTACCTACCTTATATATATCGGGACTGGGCTTTACCTCTTTAAGCATTCTTTTCTTTTTACTGGGTCTCATGACTTGTAGCCAAGTAATTAGCTATCCTTTGGTTTCTGAACGAAACCCCTCTATTTTAACTGGCACAGCAGTAAGCATTGTTTCTATTACCTGCCTATTAGGCGGCGCAATAGGCTTTCCATTTTCTGGCTGGTTACTTGATTTAGGATGGGATCATAAACTTGTGAATGGCCTACCCATATACTCTATTGCAGATTTTCATCATATGCTATTAATTATGCCTATCGCTTTCATAGTAAGCCTAATAATCGCTTGGTTGATTAAAGAAACTTATTGTAAGCCTCAACATAGATTTGATAGCCAGGACATTCAACCGGCCGTAATCACGAATGAGTTAAACTAATAATCGGTATAAATTTACAATATTTTTTTGTGAGTTTATACCAAAATATTTGACCGCCACTAAAGCGTTAGACACTTTATTTAAAAGACGATTACCCGCTTTTGTTTATCAGGATGAGTAAACTTCCGTGAGATTTGCTGAATAATTACAAAGGATATTTTATATGACTAAACGTTTTCTTGGGTTACATGAACTTTTGGCTTGTAATCTGAGTCAATATTTGCCACATAACATAGTTTCCTATATTGAGCTTGAGGGACAGTACGATATAGATAAGCTTGTTAGTACAATTCAGGCTTACAGCAGCACCCTTACCCAATTTCACTATTATTTAAATGAAAGTCATTTATTTTTTGAGGAGGCTCAGAATGTGACTTTTCCAATAGAAATAACTTCTTCAAGTAAGGATATTTTACCCGAGAACATTATTAACATTGAGTTAAATAAGAAATTTGATCTTTATAGTCCACCTTTGGTTAGGTTCAAATTAGTAGTCTTGCATAATAAGATTTATATCTTTTCAACCTTTCATCATTCAATTATAGATGGATTGCCAGCAAGATATGTACTTTTTAAAATATTAGATGCGTATCATAATGATTTAATTTTTAATTCAAGTGTGAAAATTAATTCTACAAAATTAGATAGAGTTGAAAATTACTTAAACTTTGGTGAGTATATTTATAAAAAACTACCCTACAATGGGACTCTAAATGAAAATTCAGCGACGAGGGTTATAATAGGCGATATAAATGCAATAGAGTTAAACCGAATAATTGAATGGTGCAAAAAAAATAAAATACGCTTTACTTCATATTTGGCTATTGTTGCAAATAGAACATTATCTAAAATAGTTGGGTTGGAAAATATGCAATTAGGTATGCTTTTTAATCTAAGGCCATTTATGAATATAAAAGTTCGTGATGATGAGGTCTATTTTGCAAGCGGCGCTTCATTTTTTGAGCTGGAATCTATTAATAAAAAATCCAGCATTGAGCTTTTTGGGAAGTTATCAGAACAAATTGACAGCGTTGTGTTTAACAAAACCGTACAAGAAGAGCTAAAATTATTATCTGATTTTAATGCTAGATGTTTATCTATTGATTCTTTGATTTCTAATATTAGATACAATAAGCCATCTGTTTTTATCAGTAATTTGGGACGATTCAAGCCTGGTAACTTAAAAATCAATGACCGTATTGTCAATACTTTGGTTACTGCAACAACTCATTTTTATTCAGCTGATCCAAACAGGTTTTTTCTTGTGAGCTCGATTTTTAATGATAAGTTAACATTAACTTTGCATTATAATTATCCGCTAACTTCAATAATACAAGCTAGGGAAGTATTGTCTAATATAAAAAGAGATTTAGAGCACTGTATTGATAGGCCATAACCCTCTTAATATTTAACGCCTAAAATGTCAGAAAATAATAACGTAAAAAAGAATCATCATGCCATCCTCTAGCACCGCACAAAAACGACCCCTTGCTGCTTATGACGAAAAAACAGCCGTTTGTTTTAGAATAAACACCGGCTTAGATCCGGATGCGCTTGAGTACCCCAAATTTACTCAGCGTTACTTCTTATCGGCTGTTGAAGCACAAATGACGATTGATGCGTTTTCGGCTAAACTTTGCGAACTTTATCAGGCTACCTTTATTGATTTTGATAGAGAAGTACAGCAACAACTTGTTAGTGAACTATCTCGCCACCAATACCTTAGAGATGAAAACAATCAATTGTACAATATCCCCGAAGACTTCTGTGCATACAATCTACTCTTTGGGTTATTTACTAACCTAGACGATTTACCTTGGACGCCAAAGACCGCATTTTTTGATAGATTTCCCGATCGTCATCGCCCCATAAATCAGGCTTTTAACACTTTTGCAGACTGGATTGGCTTGGCTGAGTACCGTGTTCCCGAAGAAAACCTACGAGACGACGCCGCCAAACAGCGCAACGAACTGGCTCTTCAACTTCCGACGCGCTTTAAATGGCTTCTAGGGGGTGATGGCTTGAAGCTTGAACAAAAACAGGCGCTTGCCCTTTTTGGGCACAAAGAGACCGTCAACTCATTGTCGTTGATACCATGGCAAAAAGAATGTCGTCAACCCCCCGCTGGCCACAGAACTACTCAACCACCTGCATCACCGTCACCATAGACATGTTCGTTACTCAGGACACAATCAACGGGCACATCCCAAGCTTCTGGCATCACGGTCTCGCAACGCTGGCACTCAAATGCTATGCCGCATAAAAACGGTCGTGTGGAAGCATTGGCAAAGGCGCGGTCGTAATACCCCGCACCCGTGCCCAAGCGAAAACACTGTTCATCAAAACCAACCAGGGGTACGATGACAAAATCCAAAGAATCGACGGTGATTTCAGGTGACTCAAGGCTAGGCTCAAAAATACCATAACGGTTTTTCTCAAGCGTACTATCGCCTTCGTATAAAAAAAAACGTATTTGCCGCGACACGCTTTGAGTAATTCTTGGTAAATACACGCGCTTGCTGTGCAAAAGCATGGTATGAAGCAGCGCTTTTGTGGGCACTTCATCTTGGTAATCCACATAGGCTGCTATGGTTTTAGCTTTGCGATAAACCTCAAGCGATAAAAGTTTCTGGTGAATACTTTCAGCCGCCGCATCGCGCTCGACTTGGCTCAGTGCAGCGCGGGCTGTTTTACAGTGTTGGCGCAGCGCGTCACGATCCATCAGCTAACCCACTTACTTTTTCCGGGTCACGACCCGGGCTACCTGCCAAAGCGTGCTAATCCGATTAATGCTAGAAATGAGCTTGTCGGGCAAACGTAAATGAACCCTAAGGTTCAAGTGGGGATTATATGCTGCTTATCAGAATCGTCAAAAATAACGATCACAACAAAGCGACAGGGAACACCCCTCTTTACGTCGTATCGGCTCAAATACTTAATTGCCCGACAAGCCTGATCATTCTAACTCAAGTTGCTCGGCGGTTGTCAAGGCTTCGTCAATTTTGTGTATGACTTTTTCCAAAGATTCTCTGGCTTTTTTATCGTATGACGTTAAATCATCGCGCGCAGCAATAAAATCACCTGCCAAATTGAGCGCTGTAACCAACAGCAGACGATCAGCGCCTAAAACACCTGTTTCGCGAGTTTTTCTTAACTGTTGCTCAAGAAGCTTTGCAGCTTTGTGCAGGCTGTCTTGATCTTCAGGTGCGCAACGAAAACGGTAGGTTTTATCGAGCACACTAATCGTGACTTCCGGTGAGTGATTCAAATCCAGCGCGCTCATAATCAATCCTTATGCAAGGTTTTTAGGTGTTTCAACAAACGCTTGGCTTTATGCGTCACCTCACTGTGGGTGTGCTCAAGGTGACGGCAGCGATTTTCAAGATGCAAATTTTTCTGTTCAAGCTGCTTACAGCGCTCAAGCAAAGCTTTAATTTTTTTCTCGATACTTGATAAGTCCATAATCCATTCCACCAGCAGGTTTTTCAACTATAAAAGGCTTTGCGCTATTGGTCAACAGCCACGCGTTTTTGTCAAAAACAGCTAAAATCGGCGTAAAAACCCGCCCACTTATTCGCAGGCCGCAGGCCCAGGGCGGGTTAGCTTCATTACGTTCGCATTAAAGCATCCACTTTCTGGAAACCGCGCGGTAGCTTATTGCCTCGTCGACCGCGCTCACCTTGATAATGTGCCCAATCTTTCGGCCGCAAGGTCAACTCACGCTTACCTGATAGCAGGGTCAAGCTGTCTTCTGGACTAAACACGACCATGTACTCCATCCACTCTTTCTGCTCTTTAAAGGCTTTACTTGGAATATTGAGCATTTTATTGCCCTTACCTTTGGCAAGCTCCGGTAAATCTTTTAGAGCAAACACAAGCAAGTGGCCCTGATTACTGATGACAGCCACCAAATCGCGAGAAAGATCAGCCACATTCTGAGGCTGTAATGGCTTGCCTTCAGCCGGCACTTTCAATACGGCTTTACCATTTTTATTTTTAGTGATCATTTCTGACAACGTACACACAAAACCGTAGCCATTGTTTGAAGCCAATAATATTTTTTGTGAATCTTCGCCCATCATCACCGCAATCGGCATCGCACCCGGCGCTGGTTTAATGCGGCCAGTCAACGGCTCACCCTGCCCGCGCGCAGACGGCAAGCTGCTGGCTAGAAGGCCGTAGGTCCGTCCCGTCGTGTCCATAAAAATCGCAAGCTGATTGGTTTTACCTTGAGCCGATCCCAAATAGGCATCACCTGCACGGTAGCTTAAACTTGTCGGATCTAGCTCGTGACCTTTAGCGGCACGTACCCAACCTTTTTGTGACAACACCACCGTCGTGGCCTCAGCGGGCACCATCGCCGTTTCGCTGATGACTTGCGCTTCATCACGTTCAACCAATTGGGTGCGGCGATCATCGCCGTACTCTTTTGCCATGGCTTCAAATTCATTGCGCATCAAGGTTTTTAAACGTTGAGCAGAACCCAAGATTTTTTCGAGCTCATCGCGCTCTTTTTCAAGTTCGTCTTGCTCGCCTTTAATCTTCATTTCTTCAAGCTTGGCCAAGTGACGCAATTTCAATTCCAGAATTGCTTCAGCTTGGGTTTCGGTCAGCTTGAATTTTTTCATGAGCTTGGCTTTAGGCTCATCTTCAGTGCGAATAATGTGAATCACTTCATCAATGTTCAAAAAGGCAATCAGCAAGCCTTCTAAGATATGCAATCGCGCCAAAACCTTATCGAGTCGATACTGCAAGCGACGCCTAATCGTTTCTGCACGAAATGCGAGCCACTCTTTTAAGATACTCTCAAGGCTTTTGACTTGAGGCCGGCCATCCAAGCCGATCATGTTAAAGTTGATGCGGAAATTTTTCTCAAGATCCGTTGTCGCAAACAAATGCCCCATCAAAGCATCGGTATCCACTCGGTTCGATCGCGGAGTGATAACCAAACGAATGGGATTTTGATGATCCGATTCATCGCGAAGATCGCTCACCATCGGCAATTTTTTCGCCTGCATTTGTTGAGCAATTTGCTCTAAAATTTTCGCGCCGGACGATTGGTACGGTAGCGCAGTAATCACGATCTCGCCGTCTTCTTTCACATAGGTTGCGCGCGCTTTCACCGAGCCATTACCGGTTTTATACGTTTCAATGATCTCGCTGCGTGGAGTAATAATTTCTGCACCACTGGCATAATCGGGCGCCAGGATAAATTCACACAACTCTTCGGTGGTGGCTTTGCCGTTTTCCAAGAGATAGCATAAAGCGCGCACGACTTCGCGAAGATTGTGCGAAGGAATATCGGTGGCCATACCTACCGCAATGCCCATCCCGCCATTGAGCAAAACGTTTGGCAAACGGGCCGGCAAACACACAGGCTCATCTAAGCTGCCGTCGAAGTTCGGCTTCCACTCCACGGTGCCTTGGCCAAGCTCTGCTAACAACACTTCGGCATATTTTGATAACCGGCTTTCCGTGTATCGCATTGCTGCAAAGGATTTTGGGTCGTCAATCGAGCCCCAGTTACCTTGACCATCCACAATCGGATGACGATAGGCAAACGGTTGCGCCATAGTGACCATAGCCTCATAACACGCTGTGTCACCGTGCGGGTGAAACTTACCCAACACGTCACCCACAGTACGGGCCGATTTTTTATATTTAGAAGCAGCCTTGAGCCCAAGTTCTGACATTGCATAAATGATGCGACGCTGCACGGGTTTTAAACCGTCAGAAATGTGCGGCAAGGCACGATCTAAAATTACGTACATGGAATAATCCAAATACGCTTTTTCAGCGAACGTATTCAGTGCTAACTGTTCGTGTTCGGTTGTGATCGTCATAGTAATATCCCACCCCTATCGGGAAAGTATTTTGGATTAGCAAAGCGGAAAATTTGCCTAGTTTATGGAGGCAACCAGGCTCTATATCACCTCGGCTAAATCACCTTTTTTCTCAAGCCAAACTTTTCTATCTTGCGAGCGCTTTTTCGCAAGCAACATATCCAATAATTTTTCAGCCGTTTTTTCACTTTCAACGGTTAGCTGAACCAAGCGCCGTGTTTCCACCGCCATGGTGGTTTCGCGCAACTGCGAAGGGTTCATTTCACCTAAACCTTTAAAGCGCTGGATATTGAGTTTTGCGGTTTTCTTTTCAGCCTGCAGGCGATCGATAATGCCTTGCTTTTCGGCATCATCGAGTGCGTAGTGCACTTCCTTGCCTGCATCAATGCGATACAAAGGCGGCATCGCCACAAACACGTGGCCGGCTTTTACCAAAGCTGGAAAATGTTTCATAAACAATGCGCACAACAATGTAGCAATGTGCAAACCGTCAGAGTCGGCATCGGCTAGAATACACACTTTGCCATAACGAAGACCGCTTAAATCGCTGGAACCAGGATCTAAACCAATCGCCACGGCAATATCGTGCACACCTTGTGAGGCTAGCACTTGGCCCGAATCGACTTCCCAGGTATTTAAAATTTTACCGCGCAAAGGCATGACGGCTTGAAACTCGCGTTCACGGGCTTGCTTGGCAGAACCGCCGGCTGAATCACCCTCTACCAAAAAGAGCTCACCCTGCATAGGGTCTTGGCAAGTGCAATCGGCAAGCTTACCCGGCAGCGCAGGGCCTGAGCCCACTTTTTTACGCGCCACTTGCTTAGCCGCTTTTAATCGTTTTTGTGCTTGGCTAATGATAAGGTCAGCCAAACGCTCACCCTGATCGATATGTTGATTCAACCAAAGACTAAACGCGTCTCGAACAACACCCGAAATAAAACTGACACATTCACGCGAAGACAAACGCTCTTTCGTTTGGCCGGCAAACTGCGGGTCTTGCAACTTGGCCGACAAAATATACGCGCAATTTTGCCAAATATCTTCAGGTGTTAATTTCACACCGCGCGGCAATAAATTGCGAAACTCACAAAATTCTCGAATCGCTTCTAAAAGGCCGGTACGAAAACCATTAACGTGTGTACCGCCCTGCGCTGTTGGAATCAAATTCACATAACTTTCTTGCGTAAGTTCACCGCCGTCGGCCAACCAGGTCACCGCCCAGTCGACTGCTTCACGATCAGAGCTCATGCTGCCTTCAAAGGTGTCTTCAGGCACGCATTCCAAGCCTTGCAATGATTCGCTCAAATAGCTCGCTAAGCCGCCTTCAAAATACCAGACCGTAGTTTCTTCTGTGTTTTCATCAAACAATTCAACTTTCAAGCCCGGGCATAATACAGCCTTGGCTTTTAAAACATGTTTTAAACGCGACAATGAAAACTTCGATGAATCAAAGTACTTTTTATCCGGCCAAAAACGCAAAAACGTACCCGTCTCACGCTTAGCCACAGCGTCACCTTGCTTGAGCTTGCTGGCTCTATCGCCATTGGCAAAGCTCATGTGATACACATGACCATCGCGCTTGATGCTCACGTCAAGCTTAGTGGACAAAGCATTGACCACGGACACACCCACGCCGTGCAAACCGCCAGAGAAATTATAATTTGCGTTAGAAAACTTACCGCCTGCGTGCAAGCGTGTAAGAATGAGCTCCACACCCGGCAGCTTTTCTTCCGGGTGAATATCCACCGGCATACCGCGACCATTGTCTTCAACTGACAAAGAACCATCTTTATATAGAATGACTTTGATTTCATTGGCATGGCCCGCTAGCGCTTCGTCAACACTATTATCGATCACTTCTTGCGCTAAATGATTGGGACGCGTGGTATCTGTATACATGCCGGGCCGGCGCTTGACCGGGTCTAAACCACTTAAGACTTCAATATCTTTAGCATTGTATTGCGAGGCCATGCACACCACCCTTATTAAGACCGAACGATCATAACAAGTTTCTTTGAAAGGTCAAACACGAACCTTGTGCAGTAAAAACCACTGTAGCGCGATGACAGTCATAGCATTTCGCACATCACCTTGCTGAAGTAAGCGAGGAATCTCAGCTATCGAGACTTCGTGCACGCGAATGTCTTCATGCTCTTCCTTCAAACCATGCACGCCTTGCGCGTTTGATAAATCGGCATACCCAAGATACAGGTGAAAGCGCTCATCGGTCACACCCGGCGAGCTCCAATACTCACACATCTTCTCAAGACGCATGACATCAAGTCCGGCTTCTTCTTGCGACTCACGGCAAGCCAAGCTTTCAAGTGTCTCTGGTTGATCATTGCGGCCAGCCACCAGTTCATACAACCAAGGCGAGCGCCGATCCCCTAGAGCACCCACACGAAACTGCTCAAGCAATAAAATAGTTTGGCGCGCAGGGTCATAGGGCAACACGCCCACTGATTCACCCTGCTCCAAAAGCTCACGCCGCACCATTTCACTCATACCACCTTCGAACAAGTGAAAACGGAGGTAATACGCTTTAAAATGGAAAAATCCTTTATGCAAGGATTCCACGCGTTCGATACAAACATCTTGGTCGGCTGTGTATTGTGTTTTAGTCTTCATCTGTTTAGAATTTATCCAGTATTCACGAGGTTTTCAAGCATGAAGCGCACACTCTTTTCTTTATCACTGTTTATTGTCAGCACAAGTCTGGCCGCCACAAGCTTCATGTGCCCCAAAACGTACACCTATATATACCCTGGCGATGATATCGGCCAAGTCCTCAAAGCCTGCGGCAAACCGAATCAATCCACCACTCGCACAGCGCGCGTGCGCGAAATGACAGAAAACACACAAACTTGGATTTATCCCGCCAATGGCTTATCTGTGGTCATTCAAAACGGCGTGGTCACAAAACTCAACCACAGCAAGGCCAGCGCAACCGCAGCAGCCACACTCTGCACTGCCGCCCATGCCATTGCAATCGGCATGACTGAAGCCAATGTGGCTTACCTGTGCGGCACGCCCTTGCCTGTGAACCAGGTTCAATATCAGTACCGCAATGTGGAAGAAACCGTTTGGACCTACCAGAGCAACCCAACCATTCCCTCAACACAACTCATTTTCCGCGATCAGCGCCTTTACGCCATACAGTAAGCTTGATTCAGGCAACCAGTCGACTATACTCTTGCCTCCATAATAACGATTAAAGACGAAGAATGGATGCTAAACCTGCGGTGATCCCGCGAGAAAAACACAGCTTATCACGCAGTCAGTTCGATAAGCGCGCCCTAAACATACTCTATCGCCTACACGAAGCCGGTCACGAAGCCTATCTGGTTGGCGGTTGTGTTCGTGACTTACTCCTAGATAAACACCCGAAGGATTTTGATGTCGCCACCAGCGCCACACCTGAGGAAGTCAAATCACTCTTTAAAAACTGTCGCATCATTGGTCGACGTTTTCGCTTGGCGCACATTTACTTTGGCCGACACATTATTGAGGTGGCCACTTTCCGTGCGAACATGGAAGACAGCGAACACCTGCAAAAACGTGATGGCATGTTGGTGCGCGATAATTTATATGGTTCGATTGAAGAGGATGCTTGGCGGCGTGATTTTAGCATCAACGCCTTATACTATAATATTGCTGACTTTAGCTTGGTGGATTATGTCGGCGGGCTTAAACACATCAAGCGCAGAGAGATTCACATCCTGGGTGACGCCAAAACTCGTTACCGTGAAGACCCTGTGCGCATGCTGCGCGCGATTCGATTTGCCGCCAAACTTGGCTTTAAAATGGGTAAAGACACTGCAAGCCCCATCAAGGAATGTGCTGACTGGTTGGAATACGTGCCGCCATCGCGCATGCTCGATGAGTTGATCAAGCTGTTCCACTCAGGCCATGCCGTTGAGGTGTATAGCCTGCTTAAAAAACACGGCTTGTTTGAAATTATTTTACCCGCAAGCCATAACGCCATGTTGGATGACCCGAAAAAAATCGACAAACTATTCACCCAGCTATTTAAGGACAGCGACTCTCGTATCAGTGAAAATAAAACGACTTCACCCATTTATTTATTCGCAGCCTTGTTATGGCCTGCCGTGATTAAGCTGAAAGATGAGATCCATGCAAATGGTGAACTAACCCACGCTCAATCATTAATCGAAGCAGGCTTTCAAGCCATGGGCGATCAAAACTCTATTGTTTCACTGCCTAAACGTTTTCAAGCCAGTATTCATCAGATATGGCGATTACAATTTCGCTTGGAAAAACCTTCGAGCCGCCAGCTTAGTCGCACACTGGACAATCCGCGATTTCGAGCAGGCTTTGATCTATTAAAACTTCGCACAATCGTCGACAAAACTTTAAAGCCGATGGTTGATTATTGGGAAAAAGCTCAGACCGAGAGATAGGACATGATAAACAAAACCCGAGAATGGTCCGCGCTAGAAGCACACGCAGAACGTTTAAGCACAGCCCCGCTTGCTAATCTGATGACTGAAAAACATCGTTTTGATCACTACTCTATCGATGCACCACATTGGCTTTTAGATTTCTCACGCCAACGTGTCGACAAAGAAAGCTTAGCTGCCCTCATTGAGCTCGCCAAAGTCGCCAAACTTGAAGAACAGATTCAAGCCTTGTTTGGCGGCAAAGCTGTTAACACCAGCGAAAATCGCCCGGCGCTGCACACAGCCTTGCGCGACCCAAACACTGAACACAAAAAAATCACCGAAACACTTTCTCACATGGAACAGTTTTGCCATGAAGTGTTCACACACAAACTTAAAGGGGTTAACGGCCAACCCATCACTGACATTGTCAACATTGGTATTGGTGGCTCAGACCTTGGCCCGCGTTTTACAACTGAGGCATTAAGCCATTTCGCCAAGAAAAAAGTCCGTTGTCATTTTATTTCAAACATTGATCCCTCTGACTTAAGCCTGAAATTAAAAGATTTAAACCCTGGCGGCATTTTGTTTATTGTGTCGTCAAAAAGTTTTAACACACAAGAAACGCTGATCAACGCGCAAATGGCCAAGGATTGGTTAACGCATATGACCGCCTCTGATAATTGTGTTGATTATCAATTCGTCGCGGTCACCGCAAACACGGAAAAAGCCAAAGCCTTTGGCATTAATGAGGCGCATATTTTTCCAACCTGGGATTTTGTCGGCGGGCGTTTTTCTTTATGGTCTGCGGTAGGTTTGCCCATCGCTTTAAGCATTGGGTTTAAAAACTTTAAGCAATTATTGCTCGGCGCGCATGAAATGGATCAACATTTTTTGAATACGCCGTTTGAAAATAACTTGCCCGTGATGACAGCGCTGTTAAACATTTGGCAACGAAATTTTCAAGGTATCAACAACCAGGCGATTATTCCCTACTCCACCTACTTGGAACGCTTTGTGCCCTATCTTCAGCAGCTTGTCATGGAAAGCTGCGGCAAATCGGTTAGCCGCGATGGCGAAACTCTCGCCTTTGGCGCGGGCCCGATTATTTGGGGCGGTGTCGGCAGTGACAGTCAACATGCTTTTCACCAGCATTTACATCAAAGCCATGAGCGCAGCATGATCGACTTCATCGGCTTTCGTCAAAGCTTAAACCCGACGTACACGCAACAAACGCTGCTCTTTGCAAATATGATTGCACAAGCCGATGCCTTGGCACTGGGTCGGGACATTAAATCCGCGGACAATCATCCACACCGCGTCATGCCAGGCAATCGCTCATCGAACTTGTTGCTAGCCGATAAACTCACACCTGAAAGTTTAGGTGCACTGATCGCACTGTATGAACACCAGGTGTTTACACAGTCTGCAATTTGGGGCATCAACCCCTTTGATCAATTCGGTGTAGAACTTGGCAAAACGCTCGCGAATGATTACTTTAAAGCGCTGGAATCTGACAAAACCTCAAAGATTGGCGCGATCGAATGGTTTAAATCAAAAAGCTAACACGTCATCAATCGTGTTAGCGCTTTGTTTTAACATGAGCAAACGATCCAAACCCAAAGCCACGCCCGCACAATCGGGCAAATGATCTAAGCAAGCCAAAAACGCTTCGTCATTGGGCAGGCGTGTTAAACCCTGTTTAATTCGCTCAGCTTGATAGCGTTCAAAGCGCTCACGCTGCAAAGCCGAATCGTTCAATTCATAAAAGCCATTAGCGAGCTCAATACCACACACATATACCTCAAAGCGATGAGCAGTCAGACCATCATCACTTAAGCGGGCCAATGCCGCTTGCGTAGCGGGATAATCATACATAAAGCACGGGCGATCAAACCCAAGACTGGGCTCGATGCAATGGCTTAATATCAGATTCAGCAAAGTGTCTTTATCCGCTGCCTGCAAAGCCTCTGACAATTGAATCTGCTCACGCTCAATCACAGCCAAACAATCTTGTGCACTGGCTTCAATGGGATCGAGTTTCACATTCTGCATAAAAAGCTCAGCGTAAGTGATGCGCAGCGCTTTTTCACCACCTAGCACCATCATCAGCAGCGCATCCATTTCATCCATTAAATCGTGATGATCAAAACCCACGCGGTACCACTCCAGCATCGAAAACTCGGGACGGTGGTGTCTGCCAATATGATCATTTCTAAACGCTTTACCGATTTGAAAAATAGAACCCGAGCCTTGGGCTAATAACCGCTTCATAAAAAACTCAGGGGAGGTTTGCAAATACCACTGCTTGGGTACTGCGCCTTCTGGCGCGTACGCTACGGTTAAGCTTGGGACATTGGGGTCTGGCAAAGTCGTGGGCGCCATCAACGGCGTCTCAACTTCCAAGACCTCACGTGCAGAAAAAAAATCACGCAAAGCAGCATACAGTGCGTTGCGTGATTGTAAACGATCGAGCATGTTGATCAGGCGCGCGATACGTAGTCGCCCGTGCGCGTGTCGATTCTTAACACATCACCTTCGTTGATGAACAAAGGTACACGAACCACCGCGCCCGTTTCTAAGGTTGCAGGCTTGCTGCCACCACCCGAAGTATCGCCACGCAAACCTGGGTCGGTTTCTGTGACTTTAAGCTCCACAAAATTTGGCGGGGTCACGCTCAAAGGCGCACCGTTAAATAACATTAAAATGCAGGTATCATTTTCTTTAAGCCAATCACGCGCGCCTTCTAGCGTATCGCCAGGGATCGCGTATTGTTCAAAGCTTGCTGGGTCCATGAAGTGATAGGCTTCACCATCGTTGTACAAATACTGAACGTCGGTTTCCATGATATCTGCCGACTCTAGTGACTCACCTGACTTATAAGTGCGCTCAACCACGCGGCCTGTTTTCAAATTACGAATACGCATACGGTGAAATGCCTGGCCCTTACCCGGGCGAACGTGGTTATGATCCACCACCACATACGGATCACCATCGATCATGACCTTAAGGCCGTTTTTAAATTCGCTGCTGTTAATCGTTGCCATCTTGGGACTCTCACGTTAAAACTTGACAAAATGATAGGCAACACCCCCAAGCTTGTCAACGGGCATGATCGGATGATCATGCCCGCCTCATGAATCACTAAAAACATGATGCGCTAAAACCCGCATAAACACTGGGGTGTAAATATTTTATCCATAAAAATCTGGAAGTCGGGAAAGGATTAAGGAAAATTTTCTCTTGGGATGGTGCAACGTTATCTCAAGTTGTTACAAAAATTGAACAGGTCGAGTTGGTTTCATGAGGCGGCCCTGGAACGTTGATGGCGCAATTAACCATCGAGACTTTCGCGAGAGGCTCATTAAAATTGATGAGGCTCTCACTCAAGCGGACTAGGGGCATGAGTGGATTTCAACAGTATGGTTCGAACTCAACGCATGGTTTGTTGGTTGTGCTGGTCGGCTAAAAAACTGGGTTAACTCACTTCGCTGTTTTAATGAGGAACAAACCTGGGTGTCTAATATTTTATCAACCGCCTGATCGAGAAACTCACGGCCCCTCAATCTCATCATCATCATTAGCTTACATTTAATCATCATCCAAATTAGCCCCCAAGAACGCGTATACCCGGGTTCTTTTCTAGGAAGCGAATGACGCTCTTGTCTTAGGCAAGTTTTGAAGTCAGCATCGACCTGCTGTGCTATCCCTTTAACTTCAGCAATGGTAGCTGTGTTCTTTAAAGCTAATCTGGTGTACTGAACAATGAGTTGCTTTTTTTTGGCAAGGTTAGCAGTACCGTCAATTTCAGCTCGGTTAATACTCTGCCTTGTTTTGATAGTCTTCGGCAAATAACGCTCAACTTGTCGATCAACCTCACAACTTTTTCGCAGCAGTTCCCGCTGGGAACCGCTTTCTGCCAGCGTCCGGTTATCTGAGACTCGCGACTCGCTTGTTAAAAATCTATCATCGGGTAAAGCGGGCATCCCCAGCGGGGGCGGCTGACTTTGTCGACGAAACTTCTCCCAGATTTTTTGTAAAAAAATAGCAGCAGGGTTGTTTTTATTTGATTCCAAAAGATCTTGCAAACCCCTCACTTCCTCCAAACAAAAAATTAACTCCGCTGGCATAAGACTACGACAACGCTGAATAAAACGCTGGCAGACCTCGGTATTTCTCAGAGATATAACAAAGAGCCTGCTAAATAGCGAGCGACCCGAAGAATCTTTAGCAGAAAACAAAACAAAATACTCGCCAGGAGAGAGTTCTTTGTAAACTAGGTTTTTCAATCTGCTGGCATCTTCAAAAGCTCCTGAAGCAGCCACATAACGAGCAAAAGCAACGCCATGCTCTAAAGAAATCTTTTCATAGAGTAAGTCACAAAGTTGCCCCCAGAATCCTTCAATTTTTGCTCTGGTGTAATCTGTTTGTTTAAGGTAGCCTTGAACAGCACCGATAACCGAATTTGCATGCGTGCTCTTTCCAGACGCAACCATGTCATAAATGACTTCTCCTATCTTTCCTAGGTCCTCCCTGGTCGTAGAAAAAATGCATGCCCATGCCTCCCCATTATTCTGAGTATGCGGAGGAAGCTGAGCAGCTAAATTCAATTTTTGACTCAGAGTTAAGTTTTTTAAAAGAGGCGTTAACAACCTATGAGCGTGCTTCAAAACTATTCTACCCAAATGTTCACGAAAAAATGTTTCTTTTTCACTGTACTTGGCTTGAGCAAACAGTTTTTCCATTAAAAGCGGCACATCTTCCGGCGCAAGCTGGTCGAATAAAGTCTTTGGCGCTTCATCACGAACCTGTTCTTTTTGAAAAAAAAGCAAGTAATACTTTTCAAAAATAGAAAGGCGAGACAATAACGTAACCAGACCGTTAAGATTTATCTTTTTGTTTGCATATAAAACCCAGGGTACATTTCTTCCATAATCGTGTTCAATAGCCAACAGCCTGAAAAAAGCAGAGGGGGATATGTCTTTTATCCATTGAAAAATCGGCTCTTCTGCTTTAATGTCATATAAGCATTCAGCAAACGGGCTGAGGAGTCCATGTCCTCTAATACGTTTTAATACATAAGATGCAACGACAACTCGCTCAGATTCAATCAGGTCCTGTATGAACTTACCGGAAAGCTCGTTGCAGAAATCAAGTAGTTGTTGATATGGGAACCGAAGAAGAAAAGCCCATATATCAAGGTGATTGACTGCCTTTTTTAGAAGCACTTCCCCAAAAATGGTGTTCCCTCCCCCATTAATTTTCTCATTCAGAAAAGCAATCAAATCTGCTTTATCTGGAAACAAAGCATTTAGAATAGGCCAAACATGTTCTTCTTGATGGGAGCCTATTATTACTCTTGGTCTCATAAAGGAAAGCAATCGATTAAAAACCGTACAATATTGACCAGGGCTACACTCAACAAGAGAGAGGAGCACAGATTTTCTATGATCAGATGGGAATTTTTGCAACATCTTGAAGGCAAAATGAGCAAGATCAGTCCAAGAACAAACAATATTGCTTAGAATGTTACCAAGAAAACCAACCTGATCACCATCCACCTGGGAAAAAAGGACACGCAAGTGTTCTAAAGAAAACCCCTCCAGGTAGGTCTTTAATACCCGACAGATCTTCATCTTCTCAGGAGATGAACCTCGGTGGTCACTTACAAGTTCTGCAAAAATGCGTGCAATGCTTATTTTGTTAATTGCATTCAATGGAATTAAGTTAATATAATCCAAAAAAGAAGAACCAATATGAGCCTCGGCGAAACATCTAACTGCAGTAAACAACACTTCTCTAAAAATCGACTTCGCTGGTAAAGGCCCAGAGTCTTGAAAGAAAGCGTCGTCTCCGTAAACAGTAAAAAGTTGATGTAAAAAATGTAATATTTTGAAAAGATTATCGCTTTTTATTTTGTTTACGGTACATGCCTGAATAAAAACCCTCAGGCAATCCCCTTTAAGAATTGGATGAACTCGTTTAAACAAGGGGATTAAACATCCTATTGACCCTGTAGTGATAATAGCGTCAACCTCTTCGGCTATAAAATTTTCAACATCCTCGCGTCTCTGGATCTGGATGTTTTGTAGTTCATTTTGCAAGTAGGTATCGTATTCCTCTGATCCGCTTGAACAAAGAGCGGCGCTTCTCCTAAAAGCCTTGTCATCAATATTCAATTTAAATAAAGACTCAAGTTGACTTGCATCCTCCTCTGAAAGATAAGGGTTTAATAGGTTATAAAGCTCTGCCTTTTGATTTCTTGTCCACCGAACCAAAAGCTCTATCGGCTTTAAAATAGAGCTGTCTTGATTACCTGCTTCTTGCAAGACTAAGAGCCCAAATAACTGCTGTGCTCTTGCCTTTTTATTTGCCTCTTCGAAATAAAGCCATTCTTTCACCTCAGTTATATTTATACTGGCTAAATACCGGAGTAATTTTTTTTCCTCATCGCTCATTTTAACATAGGCTGCTATCTGAGTGACAATCTGATCTGGCAAAATACGTGCATTATGCTGATAATAACAATCAGCAGCCATTCTTGTGATTCCAGCAAGCAAACCAATGTTAAGATTAGCTAACGCTTTGCAATGAACATAGGCCCAAGGATTATACTCGAGCAAAGCATTTTCCAACTGTTCCCGGAGGATAACGGAATCTGCCGAAGGGGGAAAAAGCTCTGGATGATATTCTGCAAGGAAGAGAAAAGCTTCTTCGTAGTCAGGGTTAAAAACATCAGCGCCTAAAAGGGTCCGGTAATGTGTCGCGGTAGCTCTAATAGCCGTTAGTGCTGGCAAGCCAGAATCTAAAACAAGTAAACGAAAAATCTCACTTACAAGCTCATCAGGAAGATCACGAAGATTAGCCATGCCCTCAGGAAGATTAGCCATGCATGGCGCTCCTGTCTGTTATTATTATAAAGACTGCATCCTATAACAAAACAGGTCAAAAAACAAGCAAAAAAACTTTTCTACACGCGGCTCCCGCTGATTTAACCTAAATTTTGCAGTTGAAGTCTACTGCGAGCGAAATCAACCAGAATGAGGCGTGCTTTTTGTTAAAATTTAGGCGCGGATTGCACCAGGGCTGCCTCATGAAGCTAACTCGACCTGTTCAATTTTTGTAACAACTTGAGATAACGTTGCACCATTCCAAGAGCAAATTTTCCTTAATCCTTTCCCGACTTCCAGATTTTTATGGATAAAATATTTACACCCCAGTGTTTATGCGGGTTTTAGCGCATCATGTTTTTAGTGATTCATGAGGCGGGCATGATCATCCGATAGCATTCTCATCAAGACCGCGCGCCCCAAGAGACTCGTGCAAGTCGTTATTTACTAATGACAGAAAGGCTGGCTGTGCTATCATTACCCCACCTAATCAAACAGACAACGTTCATGGTAGACGCCTTACAAAAACGATTCATTGCCGGTGCTATCTGCCCTCAATGCCATCTTATGGATAAAATCGTCGTCTACACCATGAACGAGCGCCCTATTGCCGAATGTGTTCGCTGCGGCTACCAACAGCAAACCATCGACCAAAAAAAATCGGATACCATCAATAAAAACGGCAAAAAACGCAAAGTCCTTTGGCTCAAACCCAAAGTCAATGCCAAGGAGTCATCGGATTGAAGCCCTCTTTGCTGAATAAAAAACAGCCGCCTGCGCTGTCTTTGTTGTTTTTCTCTGAGCTTTGGGAACGCTTTGGTTTCTACACGCTACAAGCCTTGATGGTTTTGTATTTAACCAACTCGATGCACTTTTCCGATGAAAAAGCCTATGGCATTTCCGGCGCCTTTAGTGCGCTACTGTATGCAGCGCCTTTAATCGGCGGCTGGCTCGCCGATAGAATCGTCGGCTTTCAACGCGCGATCACTGTCGGCTTTATTCTCTACATGGCCGGTTACTTCCTCATGGATTCGCACGCCCAAATGGCGTTTTATTTCGCTATGGCTTTGGTGATTGCCGGTAATGGCTATTTTAAAGCCAATGTCTCAAGTTTGCTCGGCACAATCTATGAAGACGACGATCCTCGACGTGACCGTGGCTTTACGATTTTCTACATGGGCATCAACATCGGCAGTTTATTAGGCCCGATTTCCGCCTCAATTATTCAAGTGCACTACGGTTATCATCCGGCCTTTGCCACGTGCGGCATTGGCTTGCTCATTGGCTTTATCGCTTACATCAGCTTGCGCAAACGCTTGCTAAAACAACACGGTCTTGAACCTTATGGCCCGATTAGCCACAACCCCAAAACACTGGAGAAAAGCCGCCTAGTTACCTATTTGGCCACGCTCATTTTAGCCGGCATTGTCAGCTTTATTCTGCCTTACCCCATCATCACCGACTGGAGCTTAGGCATTCTATCGGTCGCTGCCATTGTGTATGCACTGTACGAAACCTTTGGACTGGCGAATTTCGACGATAAAAAGAAAATGATCGCGCTGATTATTTTGATCGCTTATTCCGTCATTTTCTGGGCGTATTACATGCAAGCCTTTTTCTCGCTGACTTTATTCACCGAGCGAAACGTAGGCCGACATATTTTGGGCTGGACTGCGCCTACTGCCATATTTGCTACAGCGCCTAATTTTTTCTTACTCATCCTCGCACCTTTTTTTGTTAAGCTTTGGGGCGCACTTGATCGAAAGCGAAAAAATCCCTCCATAGGCATGAAGTTTGCTTTGTCCATGGTATTTACCGCGCTGAGTTTTTTAGTGATCAACCTTGGCGATGAGCTAAATTTCTCCACAGGTATCGTACCGTTTTTTTGGCTACTGCTTGCAGGGTTTGTTCGTGAGATTGGCGAGCTATTGATTTCGCCGATTGGCTTATCAGCGGTCACGCGATTGGCCCCGCCAAAGTTAACGGGGGCTATGATGGGTTTGTGGTTTTTAGCCATTGGCGGCGCGCTGGCCGTGGGTGGGCGCATGGCCGACATCGCTGATGTACCCCAGCATGTACGCAGCCCGATTCAAACCCTGCCAATTTACGATCATGCTTTTTGGGTTTACACCTTAAGCGCAGCAGCCATTGCTATCGTCTCTTTCTTGCTGCTGCCATTCTTCAATCGCTTAGCCGATGAGAAGATGTTTAACTAAGACGTGTCCCTAAAGTTATCCCCTAACGCAGCTTTTCAAAGGCTGCGGCCATGGCAGACTGCGGTGCCTTGGGCTGGGCTTTCGCTCGTGATTTAGCCGCGGGCGCTGCGGGTTTTTCGCTGCCGGCCATCGCAAGGCTGATACGTTTTCGTTTGATATCCACGTCTTCAACTTTCACGCGAACCACGTCGCCGGTTTTCACCACGTCGTGCGGATTCGCCACAAAGGTTTTAGACAGCTTTGAAATGTGAATCAAGCCATCTTGATGTACACCGATATCCACAAAGGCACCAAAGTTCGCCACATTGGTCACGACACCTTCAAGCTCCATACCGGCTTTTAAATCTGACATCTGGTGCACAGTGTCGTTAAATACCGCCACTTTAAACTCGGGCCTAGGGTCTCGCCCGGGTTTTTCTAACTCTTTCAACACATCTTGAATAGTCGGCAAGCCGGCCTTGTCACTCACAAATTCGTTAAGTTTAATTTTTTTAATCTCATCCGGTTTTGCCATGATATTCGCCAAAGGCTGTTTGAGTGAAGCCAAAATCTCTTCGACGATAAAATAACTTTCAGGGTGCACAGCCGAAGCATCCAAGGGATTATCACCACTCAAGATGCGCAAAAAGCCCGCCGCTTGCTCGAAGGTTTTCTCACCCATACGAGGCACTTGTTTGATCGCCTCACGCGAAGCAAAAGCCCCGTGCTCTTCGCGGTAACGCACTAAGTTTTCAGCCAGCGCTTGATTCAAGCCGGAAATGTGCGTGAGTAAAGGCGCTGACGCGGTGTTCACATCAACCCCGACCGCATTCACGCAGTCTTCGACGACCGCATCCAAAGTTTTAGCCAATTTAATTTGGCTCACATCGTGCTGATACTGACCCACGCCTATCGACTTAGGGTCAATTTTAACGAGCTCTGCCAGTGGGTCTTGCAGCCTTCTGGCGATAGACACCGCACCGCGATAGGTAACATCCAAGTCTGGAAATTCTTGTTGTGCTAAAACCGATGCCGAGTACACAGAAGCGCCCGCTTCTGAAGTCATCACCTTGGTCACATTTAATTTCGGGTAGCGTTTACAGAGTTCTATCACCAGCGCATCCGTTTCTCGTGAAGCCGTACCATTACCGATGCTGATGAGCTCAACCGCATGTTTTTCGCATAATCTTGCAAGCGTGGCTAAGGCATCGTCCCAGCGCTGTTGCGGCTTGTGTGGGAAAATAGTGACGTACTCCAGAAGCTTACCAACCGAGTTCACGACCACAGCTTTCACACCGGTTCGAAAACCCGGGTCTAGGCCCAGCGTACAACGCTGACCCGCAGGAGCTGCTAGCAAGACGCTTTTTAAATTTTGCGCAAAGACTTTAAAGGCTTCTTCTTCGGCTTGCTCGCGCAATCGCAAAAAGAGCTCGATTTCCAAAAAGGTTAAAAACTTGATTTTCCAAGACCAGCGCACCAACTCGCGTAACCAGGTGGCATCGGGGTGAATCTCAAAATAATCAGCGATCATTTGCTCGGCTGAGTTGAACTGGCCTGGCGTTGATTCTTCATCCAACACCAGCTGAATACTTAAAATAGACGCTTTTCTTCCGCGAAAAATCGCGAGCGCACGATGCGAAGGAATCGTATTGATCGACTCTGAGAAATCGAAATAATCTTGAAACTTTTCACCCTCTTGCTCCTTGCCTTTAAGCACCGTGGACTTAAGCTTTGCACGAGCCCAGAGGTGGTTTCGGAGTTTTTCACGAAGCTCAGCTTCTTCCGAAAAACGCTCCATCAAAATATAGCGCGCCCCTTCGATGGCCGCTTTGATATCTGGGATATTTTTTTGAGGGTTCACATAGGCTGCGGCTAACTCGTCAGGGTTATCAAAGGGCTTGGAAAACAGCGCATCGGCCAGCGGGGTCAGACCCATTTCATGGGCCAGCTGCGCTTTGGTTTGCCGCTTAGGCTTATACGGTAAATACAAATCTTCCAGCTGTTGCTTCGTGATGGCGGCCAAAAGTTTTTTATGCAACTCAGGCGTGAGCTTTTCTTGCTCTTTAATCGAGCCAATAATCGCCTCTCGGCGGCGGGTCATCTCCCGCAAATACTGCAAACGCTCTTGAAGATTACGCAATTGCTCATCGCTTAAACCACCCGTGGCTTCCTTGCGGTAACGAGAGATAAACGGCACGGTCGCGCCTTCATCCAAAAGCTCGACGGCTTTATCAACTTGCCAAGATTTAACCGACAGCTCTTGAGATAAAATCGCGTGAATATTCGACATAAATAAGGATACCCCTAAAACAAAGCGGGGGTATCTTAATGCAAATGCCGCTCAATTTCGAGCGTGTTTTTAACAAAGCTAGGCAATTTTGAAAAGAGATCTTCTTCGTTGAAAATGTGTTCGAAATCCTCATGTATGTTTGTATACACTCCGGTTTCTCACACATTTTCGCCTTGAATCTCATCTTTTCAAAATTGTCTAGGTGCCGTTCATGTAAGTGCCTGTAGCACTGGCCAGCAACACACTCTCCGAATCTTTAAGCTTCATCTCACAGACTGTGATCCGGCTGCCGCAACGCACAACACGTGCTTCGGCAATGAAATCACCGCCGGATTTATCGATACCGGGGCGAAGATAATTGATCAGCAAATTGACCGTGGAGGTTTTAGCCAAGCGTGCACGCTGAGCTTCTTCACTCTCGTCCGGGTTTTTCGCAAAAACTGCGGCCATGGTGAGCATACCGCCGACGGTATCAAGCATAGTGGCTATTGCGCCGCCGTGTAAAATATAGCTCATGGTATTACCCACTAAACCTTTATCCATGGCGAAGCGCAGCAAAACACGATGCTCATCAAAAAATTCTGTGCGCGCCGAAAACTGCTTCATAAACGGCATATCTTTTGTAAATAACTGATCTAACTTATCGAGCAAGGCTTTTTTTGTGAGGCTCATCATGAAGCTCCTTTTTTATCTCAGCAAGAATCATAGCATAAAACATTTCCCTATTGTCTATTCTAAAAAGCTGATATAGAATCGTCTCTGGCTTTTGATTGTTCGGGCATCAAGGAGGAGCAATTACAATGAAAGGCATCGAAGATTTAATTTCCGATGAGTTACAACTCGACCCTTCTGCTGAGGCACGCCAAGGTCAGACTCGCTCTGAAACGCGCCGCGCAGTAGAAGACTTGCTCGAGGTTCGCCGCTATAAAAAAATGCTCGATGATTATTACGACATCGACTAAGAAGCTGCGCCCATGCTTTACTCTGGTAGCGTTATCGCCTAGATTTTTTGCGCCTCTCTACTCATTTACCTCGATGTAAACCGTGCTACGGTACTCAAAAAACCTAGCCCCTAACACCCATCAGAACAAAGCATGGGCACAGTTTCTAAACCCTTTCCAAGCCCCCCTTTTTCTGCTGTAATGCCCTTATTTAATGCTAAATCCAATGTATATTTCTGTCGCCGTTTTTGCGCCCTTACGACAAACGCTAGACTATGCCTGCGATAATACCAACGCTGAGCCAGGCTGCCGTGTGCTGGTCAATCTGGGGCGACGAAAGTGCATAGGCCTTATCATCGAAGCGAATACTCAGCCCTCCTTTGACCCTAAAAAAATAAAGCCCATTATTGCCTTGATTGATGAGAGGCCTATTCTAAGCTCAGCTTTGCTCGAGCTCTGCCGTTTTGCGAGCGATTATTATCAACACCCCTTGGGTGAAACCTTTGCTGCTGCTCTGCCTAATGCACTGCGCGGTGAACAACACCCCGATCAGCCGTATTACTGGCAGCGCACAGCGCAAGCTTTACCTAAAAAACTCAGCGTAAAACAGCAAGAAAGCCTAAGCCTGATAGAAAACACAATCTGTGACTCGAGCACTTTACTGGCAAAAGGCATAGGCTCTCGCACGCTAAAAGCCCTAGAAATCAGTGGATTAATTGAACGCAGAATATATGAAGACCTGCCAAAAATACCGGCCCAGATACAGCGTCTTTCATTCAATCAAGAACAACTTGCCGCATTTGAAGCGGCGAAAAGCTCGCTGGACAAATTTGCGATTCATTTAGTTGAAGGTGTGACAGGCAGTGGTAAAACCGAAATTTATATTCAGCTGTGTCATGAGGTACTTTTAAAAAATCAGCAAGTGTTGATTATTGTCCCCGAAATTAGCCTAACTCCGCAATTACTTGAACGATTTGAAGCACGCTTTGGCGCCAACTTATGCACCAGCTTTCACTCTCAACTCAATGATCAGGAGCGCTTAACTGCCTGGGAAAAGGCCAAACACGGTATAGCACGAATCATTATAGGCACACGCTCGGCGATTTTTTGTGAGCTTAAATCACTCGGCTTGATCATTATCGACGAAGAACACGATGCTTCATTAAAGCAACAAGACCACCTAAAATACTCCGCGCGAGACCTTGCTTGCGTTCGCGCCAAACAAGAAAGTCTGCCCCTGCTACTAGGCTCGGCCACGCCATCCTTTGAAACCTTGCATAACGCTCTACAAGGGCGCTACGCTCACCACCGCCTAACGCGGCGGGCCACCGCCGTGACGATGCCGCGCTGGCAATTGATTGATATGCGCAGAGAACGGCCCGAAAGTGGATTATCCAAACCACTGATCGACGCGATAAAAACGGCCTTATCTAAAGAAGAACAAGTGCTGATTTTTCTCAACCGCCGAGGCTTCTCGCCCGTACTATTATGTTTATCTTGTGGGTATTCGGCGACTTGCCAACACTGTTCAACACGACTCATTTACCATCAGCGTGAAAACAAATTGCGCTGCCATCATTGTGATGCGATCTATCGCCCCGAAACACAGTGCCCAAGCTGCCACGCCGCGCTCACTCCAACCGGTTTTGGTACAGAGCGCGTAGAATCAGCATTGTCAGACTTGTTTCCCGATACAGAAATCGTGCGGATCGATCGAGACACCACGCGCAACAAACACGCTTTAGAACAAAAGCTGCTGCCTGCCTATGCCGGGCGCTCACAAATTTTACTCGGTACGCAAATGCTCGCCAAAGGGCATCATTTTCCGAAAGTGAACTTAGTCGCCCTGCTCAATATCGACAGCAGTTTATACAGCATGGATTTTCGAGCCTTAGAGCGTTTGGGGCAGCTAATCACCCAAGTGGCAGGGCGCGCCGGACGTGAGTCGGATGAAAGCCAAGTCTACTTGCAAACACTCAACCCAGATAACGATTATTTACGTTTTTTGTTAAAAGAAGGCTACCACAGCTTTGCCAAACGACTTTTGAAAGAGCGGAAACTGGCGCAATTACCACCGTATCAATCGCTATGCCTCATCAAAGCTCAGCACAAATCTCAAGCCCAATGTTTGGATTTTCTGGGTGAATGCAAGCAGCGGCTTTCGAATACAGTCGAGTCTTTTGGCCCAACACCTGCGCCCATTGAAAAAAAAGCCGGCCTATTTCGTGGCCAGCTTCTCTTGCAGTCGCCCTCTCGGCAGGCCTTGCATCACGCCATCAAACAGCTAATCAATACACTGCCTCAAAAAATCAGCGCATCGATTAAGTGGACGATTGATGTGGACCCGCAGGATTTTTCATAGTTATTCGCTCAAAAATGTGCTTTTGAATTAAATGAAAGAGCCGCCTGAATTTTATCGAAAAAACCCGCGGGTTTTACTTTGAGGCATGTTGCTTCGACAGTTGCACATAACTTTCGGCGCTGTAGCGCAAGAATGTTTTTTCCTGATCTGTCAGCGGGCGGATCTTTTTGGCGGGAGCGCCCACGTACAAAAAACCGGTCTCTAAGACTTTGCCCGGCGGCACCAAGCTTGCCGCACCCAACATGACCTCGTCTTCAAGTACTGCGCCATCAAGAACGGTGGAGCCCATGCCAATTAGGCAGCGATGACCAATAGTGCAGGCATGCAAAATCACACGATGCCCAACAGTGACATCATCGCCAATCTGTAAAGCTTGCCCGCCAGGTACATACTCGCTGTCATGTGTCACATGCAGCACACTGCCATCTTGAATATTGCTTCGCGCACCGATATGAATACTGTGCACGTCACCACGGATCACCGTCATAGGCCAAATAGAAGAGTCCTCACCGATCACGACATTACCCAAAACCAAGCTGGCCTCATCAATATACGCCGTGATAGCGATGCGTGGTGTTTTACCATCAAAAGAGCGAATTGTCATATCAAGTCCAGTCTAAAATAATCTTACCCGACTTGCCTGAACGCATAGTTTCAAAGGCTGTTTGGAAATCGTCAATCGAAAAATGGTGCGTAATGATCGGCGAAACATCCAACCCGCTTTGCAGCATGCTGGACATTTTGTACCAAGTCTCAAACATTTCTCGACCGTAAATACCTTTCAGCACTAATCCCTTCATAATAAAGGCATTCCAGTTAAACCGCGTGTCTTCGGGCAAAAAACCAAGGTTGGCAATGCGGCCGCCGTGATTCATGTGTGCCACCATATCATTAAAAGCGTGTGCATTACCTGACATTTCCAAACCCACATCAAAACCTTCCGTCATGCCTAAGGTTTTCATCACTTCAGTCAAAGATGTTTCACGCGTGTCGACAGCCAGCGTTGCGCCTAAGGTTTTGGCTAAAGCTAAGCGGTAAGGATTGATATCCGTGACTACGACATATCGGGCGCCTGCAAATTTTGCAATCGCTGCAGCCATGCAACCAATGGGGCCAGCACCCGTGATTAAAACATCTTCACCCACCAAATCGAAGGACAGGGCCGTATGGACCGCATTACCTAAAGGGTCCATGATCGACGCAACTTGATTTGGAATACTGTCCGGCAGTTTAAACGCATTGTAAGCAGGAATCACCAAGTATTCAGCAAAGGCGCCATCGCGATTGACACCAACACCCGCTGTGTTTCGGCATAAATGCACGCGACCCGCGCGACAGTTTCGGCAGTGCCCGCAGGTGATATGGCCCTCGCCTGAAACACGGTCACCTTCTTTAAACCCTTTAACTTCTGAACCCATGCCCACAATGCGGCCTGCAAACTCATGGCCTGCGGTAATAGGAATCGGCAGGGTTTTTTGCGCCCAGTCATCCCAATTATAAATATGAATATCGGTTCCACAGATGGCTGTTGTTTCAATTTGAATTAACACATCATTCGGGCCAGGTGTAGGCTTTGGAATATCTTCCAACCAGATACCGACTTCTTTTTTAATTTTTCGTAAGGCTTTCATATTAAATAACACTCAATTGTTTGCCGACTTTTTCGAAAGCAGCAATCGCTTTATCTAAATCCGCACGCGTTAAACCAGCCGACATTTGTGTACGAATACGGGCTTTTTCACGAGGCACCACCGGGAATGAAAAGGCGATAACATACACGCCTTCTTTTAACATTGCATCGGCAAAGGTTTTAGCAAGCTTAGCATCACCCAGCATGACGGGAATAATGGCATGATGGCCCGGCACCAGCTCAAACCCCAATGCTTGCATTTTTTCTCTGAAATATTGGCTGTTTTCACGCAATCTTTGACGATACTCTGGTTTTTCTTTAAGCAACTCAATCGCGCGCACCGAAGCTTTCGCAATCATCGGGGCGAGTGAATTTGAAAACAAATACGGGCGTGAACGCTCGCGAAGCCAGGTAATAATGTCTTTTCGGCCGCTGGTGTAACCGCCGGATGCGCCACCTAAAGCTTTGCCCAGTGTGCCAGTAATAATATCGACCCGACCTTCAACACCACAATACTCAGGCGTACCGCGCCCATGTTCGCCCACAAAACCCACAGCATGTGAATCATCAACCATGACTAATGCGTTGTACTTATCGGCCAAATCACAAATTGATTTAAGGTCAGCCAAGATACCATCCATAGAAAAAACACCGTCTGTCACAATCAACTTAAAACGCGCGTCAGCCGCCGCTTTTAACTGCTCTTCAAGATCAGCCATATTGTTATTTTTGTAGCGAAAACGCTGCGCTTTACATAAGCGCACGCCATCAATAATACTCGCGTGATTCAATTCATCGCTGATGATTGCATCTTCAGGACCCAACAATGTTTCAAACAATCCTGTGTTCGCATCAAAGCACGATGAATATAAAATGGTATCTTCAGTCCCCAAAAACTCACTGATCATCTTTTCTAATGTTTTGTGAACACTTTGCGTGCCACAAATAAAACGCACAGAAGCCATGCCATAGCCATAGTGGTCTAAAGCCTGTTTTGCGGCTTCAATGAGAGCAGGATCATCAGCAAGCCCAAGATAATTATTCGCACAAAGGTTTAGTACCTTCTCGCCCGAGTCGACCTTAATAGAGGCGCTCTGTGGTGAAGTAATCACTCGTTCGCCCTTATACAAGCCAACTTCTTTCAAGCCTTCAATTTCGGTATGTAGGTGTTTTAAAAACTCGGTGTTACTCATGCTGCTCTCCTATGAGATATTGATAGGCCTGAAGGACCCAACGACGGCTGTCCATAATAATAGGAATATCCAACAAATCAAAGCCATTTGTAAGCACTGCATATTCAAATAGTGACAAGTACTCAACAAACAGGGGCAAAGCCTGCGTTTCATCCAAATCATTATTCTTAAGCCACTGCAGCGTGGCCTCACGCTGTTTAAGGCCGTGGCGTTTTCTAAAGCGATTAAAAAAAGCTTGAGCCATACCTGGCGAAAGACTTACCTTGATATCACGATAATAGCTATAAATAAGCGCAAACGCTTTTGCGATCAACCTAGCCTCAACACCCTTCTCAACATCACGATATAAAGCATAAAATTTTTCAAATTGTGTTTCAGCGTATTCTGTCGATAAAGTTGAAAAACCCTGAGACCGAATCTCATGTTCGATCTGCAGCACTTTTGCCAAATCAATCAATCGCTGTTTTTGTGCATCTGAACACCCGCACAAAGCGCGCTCAGTCTCAGGGAGCCAATCATAGTTATTGTCAAACGGCCGACTTATGGCTTCACGGTAAATACGCTTAGTAAAGTAGCTCGGCAGCGCCTGCGGCTTTTTTATTTTTGAGCGGATGGGGGTTTGATGAGCAAGCGAAAGTGCCGCTCGCGCATCACAGGCCTTTTGATCGACAGTGTACTTTTTAAAAATCTCGACCGAGAGCCCAAGCGATGTTAACGTTTGATACACATCACGCTGGTAATACGGTTGTTGCTTAAGCGCATCAATAACCTTCTGAGCATCAATCATCTCAATAGCTTGTTTTTTTATGGCGTTTTTTAGCGTAGCCCGCACATTTACCAAGGGGACAACCCTTGATTGAAACCCAGCTTCCTGGCTTGAATGCGGCAACGAAACCTCGTCGTCACCATCAATAAAGCCTGAGTGATACCATTGAAAAATCTCGCCCACACCACGCATACCCTCATCACAGAGCTCAGCAGCACGCAAAGCACCCATGCTCGCTGCCCCCCAAACTTCAACACCCGAGTCCAGGGCGAATAAAATTTCTTTATGCCATACTGAAGCAGTTTGCTCGAACAAGCCATCAATAATAATTAAACGCTTCGGCGATAAGCTCATCAGTTTAAACACATCACCGCAACGTACAGGGTCTGAAAAACAGGCTTCTGGTAAGCATTCTTTTGCCTCCTGCCGGGAAAGTGTTGGGCCCAAAAAAACGATCGTATCTGTACTCATACACTAACTCCTGGTGCAATAAGCTGCACAACAGCAATCGCATCATCGGGTTTTGTGTAAACTAAACGGTAAATATCGTGTGAAATTGAGGCAAGCAAATGTGTCTGCATCGCTTTAAACGATTGAAACAGCATTGATGATTGTGTTGTGTAATCGATTGTTGCTTTAAAATTAATCGATTGATTTTTCTGCTCATACAGGGTGTCGACCACATCATCTCGCGAACCTGAAATCAAAGTTAATCGCGACTGAACAGCCTCTGTGAGCGCACGACTCAGGGCGATATCTTTATTGACGTGTGCACCATAGCCCGAAAAAACACCAACACGTCGAAAAAAGCGCTCGTCAAACAGCGTGGCCATATAGCTTGGCATCGTGTTTGCAGTAGAGCTTACATCCACTATGACAAGCGACAGACCCTTTTCCTGCAAAGCCTTTATTCGATCGCGAAGAGGTGGGCAATCAATAGTATTCAATTTAATCGCACGATGCGCTTTTTCTGCATCAGAGAGACGGTGATAACGATAGGCATTCATACGTTCAATGATTTCAAGTAAAGCATGACAACTTGCCTCTTCTAGATTATTACCCGAGGCCAAACCCGTCGTTGTTCGCTTAAAGAGCGTGTTTTCCAGCGTGCATTCGGTTAAATCAAATGAAATGGCTGCGCGAGGAATATAATACACCTCACCGCTCAAACAATGTCTTAGCGCTGTCCAGGCAATTGGCAAGTTCAAAAGATCATCGTGTTTAAATGTGCCTTGCTGAAAAACATCAGGACTAATGCAAGCATATTCATGGCTAAGCGCATGGTAGCTTCCAACAAGGTCAGACGGTGTTTGCTCAGCGTAGTAGTGTTCAATCGCTTCCATGTACGCGCTACACATCGACAACTCAGGCGTTAAACCTTTACCCTGCGAGGTGCTTAAATTTTTAGAGCGCGGGCGAATACAAGTATGAACCGGCAAACCCACATCATCCAAACCGGTTAAATCCGCAATACGTGAGATGCCCGCCTGTTTTGCATACGGCTTTAAACAGGCCAAGGTTTCTTCTGGGGTTCTGGCACGCAATGTCCCGCCAACATCAATAATCACTAATAACTCGACTTATGAGGCTCAAAGTCTTTTATCCAAGCGATAATGCCACCTTGTAAATTATACACATCTTTAAGTCCGCGATTTTTCAGCCAGTACACTGCCTGTGCAGAGCGCCCCCCTGAGCGGCAATATATGACGAGTGGTGACTTGAATTCGCTGACATCCATTTCTCTAATGTCCGCTAAAGGCACGGCTTTATCGCCATCGATTTGACAAATGTCTCGCTCCCAAGCTTCACGCACATCGATTAAAGTAAAAGCTTTCCCTGAGTCAAACCAGCTTTTCAAAGCTTCACACGTCAACACAGGAATGGCATTGGCTTTCTTGGGGGCTTCAGATAAATCTTTCAATGGTTTATGTAACTGACAAGTTGGGCAATCTTTTCGTGTGATGATAGGATGACGCTTCATCTGCATATTCAAAAGATCCAACTGAACAAAACTATTGTTGAGTTTTTCTGGCAAATTAAGCAAGTGTTTGATCGCCTCGGTGGCAGCCAATGTACCCAAAACGCCCGGCACCGTACCCAATACACCGGCTTGTGCACAATTAGGTATGACACCTTCTGGTGGCGGGTTGGGGTATAAACAACGGTAACAGGGCGAGCTTTGATGACTTAGAGCGATCAACTGACCCGAAAACTGATAAATGCTGGCTGAAATTAAGGGTATCTTTTTTTGTGCGCAGGCATCAGCAACCAAGTAGCGTGTTTCATAATTATCGCTACCATCAATCACCAGGTCATAACCGTCTAACAGAACATCAATATTCGCTAAACTTAAGCGATCATTAATTGGAACAAGCTCACAAGCCGTATTAAGCGCAAACAGCTTATCGCGTGCGCACTCAACTTTTGCACGCCCTTCATCCCTCTCTGAGAACAACACCTGCCGCTGTAAGTTTGATAGCTCGACACTATCGTCATCAATAAACGCAAGCTTACCTACGCCACAAGCCGCTAAATATAATAACGCCGGTGAGCCAATCCCGCCGGCGCCAATACAAAGTATCGAGGATTGTTTTAATGTTTCCTGACCGGCTCGACCTATTTTCTCTACAGAGAAGTGCCGCGCATAACGAAGGTTTTCAGCTTGAGTGAACATTATCCACCCGAAACCGATGTGATAAGCTCAAGCTCATCACCCGAGCTAAACGTGACATCATCTAAATCGTCGACTAACGGCTTGCCATTGTGGTACACATTTAAAAACCCGTGAAGCTCATCGCCTTGATACATGACACGGAACAAAGCCGGCTCATGCTCATGAAGGTAAGCCTTCAAGCTTGACATTGAGTTCACATCTAATGTCTTCTCACGCCAGTGGCTAAAACGCTCTAGTGCTTCGGGTAATAATAACTTGATCATTCAAACCTCCTTTATGGCGAACGTTAAGCCATCGCCAATTGGCAAAATGACAGTCTTTAAGCCGGGGTGCTGAGCCAAGGCTGTGTTACACGCCAGTATATTTTTTAGCAAGGTATTGGGTTTGGCTTGACTGATCACCTCACCTTTCCACAAAGTATTATCCAAAAGTAAAACTCCACCCCTGGGTAACAAGTCAAAGCACGCTTCTGCGTAATACAAGTATTTTGACTTATTCGCGTCGATAAAGCACAGGTCAAACCGCTGCTGATCTTGCTTTAACTGCAGCAAAGAAGCTCCAGCTTCACCTTCTAGGCAGGTAATTTTATTCGCCATGCCAGCCTTTTCCCAAAACGGCCGACCAAAATCAGGCATTTCAGTGTCAATGTCACAAGTGATAATTTCACCGTTCACAGGCAAGGCCATAGCCATGGCCAGGGTCGAAAAACCTGTGAAGGTGCCAAGCTCTAAGACGCGCTGTGCCCCAGAAAGCTTAATCAGCATTTGTAAAAAAGCGGCTAAGTCCATGCTGGATTGCATCTGCCCTTTCGGCAAAGAAGCTGTTTCCGCATGAAGTTCGAGTAAAATCGGATCCAGCGGCGTCATGTGTGCTTCTAAGTAGCCTTGAAGGCCGTCGGGTAAAAGGTGGTTTTGCGTGCTCATAGCGCTCATAATATCATGCTGGAATCCCTGATAAAAGCGGCTTTAGAGGCGTGTGTGAATATGTTAGCATCACTCAAAATGAGGATGCACGATGTTAGAAATTTTACCTAAATTCAGTGAGTTAAAAACTCAAACCCTAGAAGAAACGCTCAACACGCTCATCAAATCCGCTAAAACCGAGATTGAAAAAGCCATACCCCAAAAAGATCTTGGCTTGCTACAGACGATTGAAGACAAGCAAGAAATGATTAATCGTTACTTCGCCCCCATCTCTGCCTTAAATGCCGGCAAAAGCAGCCCTGAGTTATCCGCAGTCTACCAACACTGTTTAACCACCTTAAGCCATTTCGGGACAGAGCTTTTACACCATCGTGATCTATTTGAAGCACTGGCCTCAATCGATGAAAACACGCTTAACGAAACAGAAAAAGCCTGCCTTGCTTATCACCTGCGCGACTTTAAATTAGAAGGCGTTAATCTCGATCAAGGCACTCAAGCTCGCCTAAAAGTGATTAATGAGCGCTTGGCGACACTGTGCCATCAATTTGAAGAAAACGTTCGACTCAGCACAGAGGCTTTTTGTTTACACATCGAAAGCAAAGAAAAGCTTAGCGGCCTGCCCGCATCCAGTCTTGCACTGTGTGCAGAATTCGCAAAACAACAAGGCAAGCCGGGTTACTGTGTCAGCCTAGATTTCCCCATTTATTACGCCATTATGCAGTTCGCTGATAACCGTGAATTAAGAAAAACGCTGTATGATGCTTACTCAACACGAGCCTCAAACTTAAGTGCTCACAAAGATCATGACAACGGTTCATTAATGATAGAAATTTTAAACCTTCGCCAAGAAATGGCCAGATTATTAGGCTTTAAAGACTACCCAGAATATAGCCTTAAGACCAAGATGGCGAAAGACGCAGATGAAGTCTTAAGCTTTTTAACACGCTTGTGTAAAGCGGTTAAGCCCAAAGCGCAAGAAGAGCTAGAAACGCTTAAAGTCTTCGCAAAAAAACACGGCCTTGAAACATTGGAAGCACACGACATCCCCTATTATGCTGAAAAGCTCAAACAATCGCGCTTTAGTTTTTCAAGCGAAGAGGTACGTCAATATTTTCCCGCTCAAAAAGTGGTTAAAGGGGTATTTAAAACCGTCGGCCGATTGTTTGCGCTCGACTTTCAAGCTGTCGAACACGCTGACTGTATGGATGAAAGTGTAACCCTATATGAAGTCAAAAGCCTCTCTAGCGAAACGCTTGCTTTTCTGTATGTGGATCTTTACACGCGACAGGGCAAGCGGCAGGGCGCCTGGATGGCCGAGTGCCATAACCGCCACGTTTTTTCCGATGGAAGCCTGCAAAAACCCGTGGCGTTTTTAAACTGTAACTTCAACCCCGCAAGCAACAAGACCCCGGCCTTGTTAACCCATGACGACATAACAACCTTATTTCACGAACTGGGTCATTGCTTACATCATCTATTGACCGAGGTAAACCTCGCGAGTGTCTCAGGCATTAACAATGTGGCTTGGGATGCGGTTGAGCTGCCCAGTCAGTTTCTCGAAAACTGGGCCTGGGATTTCACAGTACTCACTGAACTTGCCGAACACATTGAAACGGGTGAAAGCTTGCCTCAAACATTATTTGAGAAAATGCAGGCCGCCAAACATTTTAACAACGGTTTATTTCTCGCGCGCCAGCTAGAGTTCGCGTGTTTTGACTTTAATCTGCATCTTCAGCAAAGCATCAAAACCGAAGCAGATATTCAAGCCGTACTCGATGATGCAAGAGCAAGCATTGCCGTGGTTAAACCGCCTGAAACCAACCGCTTTCAAAACAGCTTTAGCCATATTTTTGCCGGGGGTTATGCGGCAGCTTACTACAGCTATCTTTGGGCAGAAGCTTTATCAGCTGATGCTTTCTCACTCTTTGAAGAAAGCGATTTATTCAATAAAACACTCAGCCAGCGCTACCGAAAAACCATTTTGGCTCAAGGTGCGGTCAAGCCCATGAGCGAATTATTGAAAGCCTACTTACAACGAGAAACTAAACCTGAAGCACTACTTAAAGCTTATGGGCTATAAAAAAGCCGCGGACTTAGCGGCTTTTAAAAAACAAGGGTTATGCCCGTTTCGGGTTAAGTGTTCGGTAAAACCAACGGCAAACTAACACTAACATCACAACAGACAAAATACTGGCAATCGGTGTAAAGCCATCTGGCACAATTTTTAGCGCATCAGACGTTTTCTCAATCGCGAATGGAACAGCCAAAACCACGCCGATCAATGATGAGCCTGCCACCATACCGCAAGCAATCAACAAAGCATTATGCAGTCGCAAGCGAATACTGTGGTCTTCGTAAAAAGCTTGACGACCAACGCGTTTTTTCAGCGATTTGCTCGATAGATACGCCAGAATACCGCCAACCACCATGGGCCAAGACGACGCCATCGGTAAGTAAATACCCAAGCCCATCGCCAAAACCGGAAAACTTAAACCCCGTTGTCTTGTGCGAATATTCACAATAATGGCTAAGATACCAACACCCACGCCAATGAGAATCATTGACCACGGTAAATTGTGATTAAACACGCCTTTAACGACCGCGGCCATCATGGCCGCTTGTGGGGCAGCCAGCATTTGTGAGTGCGGCATGCCGGCATGGGGGAAAACACCACCGATGCCGTAAGCTTGAAACAGCAACTCTAAGGTTGGGCCGACAACCAGGGCTGCAATAACAACACCAATAAAAAGCACAACTTCTTGCTTCCACGGCGTTGCACCAACCAACTGACCTGACTTCATGTCTTGACTGGAATCATTGGCAATGGGGATAGCGCAGCCCAGCAAGGTATTCACTAACAACACAAAACCCGCCAAATGTAGGCCGCGACTTTGAAGCACAGCCGGTTCAAAGAATGAAAAGAACAGCAGCGTAATCAAGGAAAATAAGATCACGCCGGCTAAGATAAAGCCTGAACCCGGACAATTCGTCGCACCCACAAGGCCAGCAAAATAAGCCGCGAGCGAGGCGAACAAAAACCCAAAAACCATCGCAAAAATAATGGCTAGCAAGCAAAATGACAAGGTAAAAAACGTTGAGCTGCCAGGAACATACAAGTGAAAAACATACAAAAAGAAAAGATAGCCAAAGACTAAGACGCCCAAAGAAAATAAGGCCAGCGTCTTTAGTCGCATATCCTGCTCGGTACGCAATGTTGTCGTCTCATCAAGGCCTCTGCTCGCTTTAATCGACAAAAAGATACCCTTGAAAATGGGCCCGACCAAACTAATTAACGTCCACAGACCGCCGACTAACATTTCGCCGACACCGATATAGCGAATATGGTCTGACCATAACATGCCTGCTGCTGTGACGGCATCCACACCATGTGGCACACCAAACATATACCCAACGACCGGCACACCCATTAGCCAACCAATTAACATACCCACAAACATTGAAATGCCCACGGCTGGTCCAATAATGTAGCCTGCGCCTAATAGTGCAGGAGAAAAACCAAAACCAAAACCAAACAAAGAACCGGCTTTATGAAACCAAACCGATGTGGCGTCTGACAACACCTGAAAACCGTCCTGCAAAAAACTGATCAGAGCACCCACAAGGCCACCCAAAACTAAAGGTTTCGCGTTAGATGAGGTTTCGGCACTGGCCTTGAGCACTTCAGCAATGGCCGTACCTTCAGGAAAACGAAGATCTTTGTGGTCCATCATCACACGGCGAATCAATACTGTTGTGACAACGCCGAGAAAGCCGCCCAGCACAGTCAGAACAAAGACCTTACCAAAATCAAAACCATGCCAAAGATTTAAAATTAACATCGCCGGTGTAATGAACGCGACACCGGCAACCACCGCTTCACCCACAGAAGCCATCGTTTGGACGATATTGTTCTCTAACACGTTTGAATGTTTAAACCAACGCAAAACAGCCATTGCGATAATGGCTGCAGGGATGGAAGCAGATACGGTCGCTCCGACTTTCAAACCTAAGTAAGCGTTAGAAGCACACAGCAGTACCGTGAGTAAAATACCTAATAAAATCGCTTTTAAGGTTAGCTCGGGCAGCTTCTTCTCAGGACCTATAAAAGGTTCAAATTTATTATCCAAAAAAATACTCCTTATTATTTTGCGAACTAATGAAGCATTTTACGGTGCTGACAGCTCGCAAACACCAACATCGCAATCGTGCGAATATATTCTTCTAGCTCAACTAACATCGTTTCTGACTCGTTATCTTGACTCACCGCATCCAGGTCAAGCTGGCTAATTTCACCCAGATCCAACAAAGCTTCTTTAATATCATCGCCAAGGCTTGCGTTTGGAATATTCATGAGCGAAAAACCGCTGACAAAACCGTGGCACCAGAGCGCGAGGCTGCGCGCATAATCTAAAACACCGTGCTCGCTATCTAAGACCAATAATTCAAAACCTAAGTCCTCACCGTCTAGCGCTTGCCACGTAACCTCATACAAATCATCTAATAATGGCAATGGTTTTTGCGCTGCAAGCAAAGCCGCTTGCCAACCGGCTTTGTCTTTACTTAAGCAAGCATGCGCAACCAATAAGCCATGAGCCTCAGCGGCAGTTAAGCCCAAGCCTGATTCTTCCAGTGCATTGCTATACGTTTGATAAGTCTCTGAATACATCCTGTGAGTTAGCCTTTACCTTGTAGCGTTTGTCTTCTTCCACACAATACGCTGTTAATACACCGCCCCAAACGCAACCCGTGTCGAGTGCGAGAACGTTTGTTTGCTTTGCTTGTCCTTGCAGCGCAGCCCAGTGGCCGAATAACACACGCTTATCGTGCCAAGAAGAGTGAAGCAAATTGTACCAGGCGAGCAAATTCTGTCCAGGGGCTTCTCGCTGACCCAAGGCATTATTTAATACAACTGTACCATCAGGCTCGCAAAAACGAATATTGGTGATCACTTCAGCCAAGTCGGCATCATTTTTAATAGCACTTATTTTACCCAAACGCCTTAAAGGCTCGATGGCTGCCACCAGGGTTTTTGGAGCTTGATGAAAGGCCTGAGTTAAGGTTTGGCTACGCTGACAAAAGACCTCAAACGGCATACCCGGCGGAATGCCCCCGTGTACACACACAAGGGTATCGTCTTGCAAATTTAAAGAAAACGTCTGCTGGCAAAGCCAAGTCCATAAATGTTCTCGATCTTTTGCGACTAACACCGCGTCTAAGGTATCGCTTGATTTTTTGGCGTACAAACCCCAAGCGCGACCGAGCAGATGAAGATCATGATTGCCCAGTACGGCCTGGCAGTTTTTCGCCTGACTTGCAAAACGTAAGACTTCGAGCGAGCCCGGCCCGCGATTAACCAAATCACCTAAAAAAATCAAACGATCGGCATCTGAGTAATGAACAGCCTCCAGCAAAGCCATTAAACTTTGGTAGCAGCCTTGTACATCGCCAATCACAAAGGTTTTCATGATTCGTATCCTCGCACCCTTTTTCTGGGCTTACAATCTAGGGCGTGTCCCTAAAGTTGTTTTATTTAATGCAACTTATCCGGATCGAACAAGGCAAACATCGGAATATCAATTTCCAGCTCGCTGCCATCAGCCGCTTGCATTTCATAGGTGCCCTGCATGGTGCCAATAGGTGTGTCAATCATGGCTGAACTTTGGTAACGGTATTGTTCGCCCGGTTGGATGGTCGGCTGCTCGCCGACCACGCCCACGCCTTTAACTTCGTACACGTCGCCCTCAGCATTGGTGATCCACCAACGCCGGCCTAATAATTTCACTGCCACATCACCGCAATTGACGATCGCAATGTCATATTCAAAAACATACTGATCTTGTTCAGGGTCAGACGCCTCAGGCACGTAATGTTTTTCAACCAATACATCGATTCGATAAGGGGTTTTATTTTTCATGCGCTTTAATACCGTTACTAAGCTGAACAAATTCATCCACCGAGACTCTTTCAGGTCTTAAGGTGGGGTCGATGCCGGCATTTTCAATAAGCTTAATATCACAAAAATGTTTTAAGTTATTGCGCAGTGTTTTTCGCCGCATGGAAAAAGCTTGCTTAACCAGCGCTTCAAAGTGTTTTTCATCGCGCGCATTGCGCTCGCTTTTACCACGGGGCACACCGCGCAAAATCGCCGAGTCCACTTTGGGCTCAGGCTTAAAGGCACTTGGCGGCACATCCAGCATATAGGTGACTTTAAAATAATACTGCAACACCACACTCAAACGGCCGTAATTATTTTCACCGTCTTTGGCACAAATGCGTGCCGCCACTTCTTTTTGCAGCATCACATGCACATCCTGCAGGCGATCAATCATTCTGGCCAAGGTAAATAAAATGGGCGTGGAAATATTGTACGGAAGATTACCCACCACGCGCAGTGGCTCATCGGGCTTGAAGGCTGCAAAATTAAACGCCAAAACATCGCCTTGGTGAATCGTAAGTTTTTCAATGGGTTTAATGTGCTCTATCAAATACGCAATCGCATCGCGGTCAAGCTCAATGGCATCTAAATGATTCAAGTGTGGCAATAAAACTTGTGTCATCGCACCCAGACCTGGACCGATTTCCAACATCACGTCATCGGCTTTGGGTGAAATGATTGCGACAATATCGTCCAGTACTTGTCGATCTTTTAAAAAGTTTTGACCAAAACGTTTTTTGGCGCGCGGTTCAAATGACATTAGCGACCCAAAATAATTTTCTGCGCAAGCTCGAGTTCCTCAGGTGTATTGATTTCCAAGGTACCATGTGGAATGGGGCAGACTTTAATTTTATACCCATGCTCTAACACACGAAGCTGCTCTAGTGACTCTGCGGTTTCTAGCGGTGTTTGTTTTAAAGTCGTGTACGTTTTTAAAAAGTCGGCACGAAAGGCATAGACACCCATGTGATTCAACACCGGTGCATAATCAATCTCTTGGCGAAAGTAGGGAATGGGCGAGCGTGAAAAATACAAAGCATAGCCTTGCTGATCATAAATCACTTTCACGCGGTGCGGTGTAAAGTAGGCTTTTTCCATGTCCAATGGATAAGCCACCGTGGCCATATCCGGCATTTCACCCTCTAAATACGGCTGCAATAAACGTGTGAGCATATCAGGCTCGATAAAGGGCTCATCACCTTGAAGATTAATGACCACATCCATGTCAGGATACATCGTCGCCACAGCAGCCACGCGATCGGAACCCGTGGGTAAGCTTGGGTCTGTCATCACAGCCTTCCCGCCAAAGCTTTCAACCGTTTTTATGACTTCTTCGCTATCGGTCGCCACCACCAATTCATTGATGTGCGGACAATCTTTTGCCCCTTCATAGGTGTGCTGAATAATCGGCTTTGTACCGAGCATTTGTAGCGGCTTGCGTTTCAATCGTGTTGACGCAATACGTGCTGGAATCACACATAATACTTTCATTTCAACTCCTAGCCCAATCTGGCTTTCGTTTATTTACGTTTAAAAATGATACGCAATATTCAAAAAAATGCGCTGAATGCGCGGCATCGTACTTTTCCAAACTTCAGCATTGGGATCACTCCCTGTTTTTTCTGTTTGGTACCAAGTATAACTATAGCCAAGGCTACTCGACCAATGCGTATTGAAATGATACTTCAAGCCTAGACCAAGCTCGCCGCCCCAACGATTGAAATCATGTCCTGCCTCAACACTCGTTGTATTGTTATATGTACTGTGTCTGAAGAAGCCACGCTCTAAACCTAAAATAGCAAATGGTGTGAAGTGATCATTGATACGCCAGCCCGGTAATATTTCTAGGCCTGCATTCCAATAAAACTTTTTCGTCGAATTGTGCGTTGTACCATAATGTGTATGCTTTGCATTATCGTAGGTCACATTGATCTGTGCGGCGAGGTCAAGCGCACGATAAAGATAATCATAGCCAAGCAAGAGCCCCGGTGTAATGCCTCGATCATTGTCGGTGCCTTTCATTACCGTATACGGTGAGGATTTCAAGGTCACGCGATTATGAAACCCCGTCATTTGATACGCGCCTTCAAGACCGACATAAAAGCCACCATGATTATTGACTATCGTTGATCCCGCATAAACGGTACTCATACCCAACACGATTAAAGTTGCAGATAGCGCTTTTAGCATGGGTTTCACCTCAAATGTTTGTGATTTGAGTATACCGGGTTTACTTGAAATTTAAACCTCATGTTTAGGTAACATCCCTAAAGTCGTTGCTGACACAGCCATTCAAGTTGTTTATAAAAAAAGCCCCTATTAGGGGCTTTTTTTATATCAGCGAAAAGCGCTGGGTGATGATTACATCATGCCGCCCATGCCGCCCATTCCACCCATGCCGCCCATACCGCCGCCAGCAGGTTCTTCTTCTCTTGGCATGTCAGTGATCATGCACTCAGTAGTCAGCATCAAACCCGCGATCGACGCCGCTTTTTCAAGTGCTGTACGTGTCACTTTCGTTGGATCTAAAATACCCATTTCGATCATGTCACCGAACTCGCCTGTCGCTGCGTTGTAGCCGTAGTTACCTTTGGCTTCCAAAACTTTGTTCACAACCACAGCCGGCTCGTCGCCCGCATTTTTAGTGATTTGACGCAAAGGTGCTTGAAGCGCACGACGTGCGATCGCAATACCCATGTCTTGATCGGCATTGTCACCTTTGACTTTTTCAATGGCTTGCATCACGCGAATCAGTGCAACACCGCCACCGGCAACCACGCCCTCTTCAACTGCAGCGCGTGTCGCATGCAAGGCATCATCCACACGCATTTTCTTTTCTTTCATTTCAGCTTCAGTTGACGCACCCACTTTGATCACTGCAACACCGCCGGCTAATTTTGCCAAACGTTCTTGCAATTTTTCTTTGTCGTAGTCAGAGCTTGTGTCTTCGATGTGTTTGCGAATGCTTTCAACACGCGCTTTAATCGCTTTGCCGTCACCTTCACCATCGATCACTGTAGTTTCATCTTTTGTGACCACAATACGTTTGGCGGTACCCAAGTCTTCAAGTGTCGACTTTTCAAGGCTTAAACCGATTTCTTCAGAAATCACTTTACCGCCTGTCAAAATCGCGATGTCTTCCATCATGGCTTTACGACGATCACCAAAACCTGGTGCTTTCACCGCACACACTTTTACCGTGCCGCGCATATTATTCACAACCAAGGTTGCCAAGGCTTCGCCTTCGACATCTTCAGCAATGATCAATAAAGGATGACCTGATTTAGCCACGCCTTCTAACACGGGCAACATTTCACGGATATTAGAGATTTTCTTATCAACCAATAGAATGTAGGGCTTTTCAAGCTCGACAGACATGGTTTCTTGGTTGTTAACAAAGTACGGCGATAAATAACCGCGATCAAATTGCATACCTTCGACCACTGATAATTCGTTATCAAAACCCGAACCCTCTTCAACCGTGATAACACCTTCTTTGCCGACTTTTTCCATCGCTTTTGCAATGATTTCACCAACAGAAGCATCAGCGTTCGCTGAAATCGTACCCACTTGGGCAATCGATTTATTATCAGTGCAAGGTTTAGACAAGCTTTTTAAATGCCCAACCGCCGCTTGAACAGCTTTTTCGATACCGCGTTTGATATCCATTGGGCTCATACCCGCCACAACGGCTTTTTCACCTTCAAGCACAAATTCACGCGCCAAAACCGTGGCCGTTGTTGTGCCATCGCCAGCTTCGTCTGCTGTTTGAGACGCCACTTCTTTGACAAACTGTGCGCCCATGTTTTGAAGCTTGTGTTCAAGCTCTATTTCTTTAGCCACAGTCACGCCATCTTTGGTCATCAACGGTGCGCCGAAAGATTTATCAATCATGACATTACGGCCTTTTGGACCCATAGTCACCGCAACCGCATCAGCCAAGACATTCATACCAATGATCAAATGACGGCGCGCTTCTAATCCATGTTCTACTAATTTAGCACTCATAGTTTTCTCCCCAATTATTCTTCAATACCCATGATGTCTTCTTCACGCATGACAACGAATTCTTTGCCATCGATTTTGACATCCGTACCGGCATATTTACCAAACCAAACCATATCGCCCGCTTTAACTTCAACAGCCACCAAATTGCCATTGTTGTCATGCTTGCCTTTACCGGCTGCGACCACCTTGCCGCGGCTTGGTTTTTCTTTTGCATTATCAGGAATCACGATGCCACCGGCCGTCACTTCTTCTTCAAAACGTTCGATCAAAACACGATCGTGTAATGGTCTGAAATTCATAGGTTTTTCCTCCAATTGTACAGTGAGTATTAGCACTCAGTGTCTGAGAGTGCCAATCATAGGTGATATGGGGTTGAGGTCAAGAAATTTCAAGGCCTGCGGCGATAAACCAAAAAATCTTTTGTTTGGTCGGACAAATAATAACCAGCCGCGAATTCACGGTACCTTGGAAAACGGCGCAGTATGTCATTGTAGTGTCGTTTCCTAAAGAAAATGATCAGTTTAGGGCGCGTACTTTCCAGGGAATCAAAAAACAAATTTTCGGCTTGCCTCACCCAGTAGTGCTGTCTAAGCGTCAACTTACCTTTAGCTTCAAGCTTTGGTATCGCCGGCATAAATAGCAGCGAGGGTGTTTTGATCGCTGAGTAAAGCCCAGGGTAATTGTTCCAAAGCACTTCATTTAAACCAATGTTCTCATCCGCCATCAACACAGCACCCTGCTCAACGTGCATTTTTTTGGGTATTTTCAATAAGCGTACATATACGCTTTTATTGCTGTTGGCTAAGAAAACACCGGTGTAGTTTACTTTTAGGATGACTGAAAGCACGACAGCTATCATAAAAAACAGACTAATAATCAGCATAACCGTTGATTTAAGCTCGCGCCCAAACGCAAAACCTTTCGCTTTTAAGTCGGCATAGTAATGTCCACAGGTTAAAAATAACATTGCCGTCATGAGAACAATAAAAGGATAAATATGGTAATACCAGGCTTTGTGCTGAATAAAATATGCGCCCCATAAATAGCCTGCAGCTGCAATTAAGCAAACACGAGCAAACGGACCTTTTAGGTGGCGCAAAGCCACACAGGCGAAAAGGAACGCGGCTATCCAAGCGAGACAGGCATTGTAGGAAAGCAACAAAGTCCAACTCGCTTGCCAGAAAGGCAAATAGAGCGTTGTCACCAGCGGCAACATTTTCGTGTAGTACTCTGGTGTAAAATAAGCGATCAAAACCAGGTAAAGGCAGCCCAACACAAAAAAGCTAACCAGCTCGACGCTCAAAAGCACCCGCAATCTTCTGGCGCGAACAGCCGCATAAAATTCAACCAACAATAAAGGCAGCAAAAAGTAAGGCTTAAGAAAAAAACCTAAGGCAGCAAAGCCAATCACAAGTCCTCGCATCAAGGGGCTTACACTTTTCCCCGTTAACGCGACCGAGCGCATACAAAAATACGGCACAGAAAAAACGATCGCGAAACATTCTCGCTCACCAAAAATCGTGCCGCTGAGCAAAAAATACCCCACACACAAACCCAAGATAATCGCCTGATATTCTTGAATCGACTTGAGCGATTGCTTAATAAAGCGCGCCGAAAGCCACAAAGAGGCAAGGCCGACCAAGTAGTAAAAAAGCAAAAGACTCGCGTGCAAAGAGAGCTGAAAAAGTTTGCTCAGACCTATAATAAGAAAACCCAGCCAAAGGATTAAAGGTGGGTTCGTTTCAGCAAAGTCGTAATAGTAACGCCCGCCATGAAGCATACTCTGCCCACAATGCAAAAGCCAAGAAGCGTCCCAGTTCATTAAGCTGTAGGTTTGTATGAAAGTGCTCGCTATGACAATCAAGACGATCCAGGGCAAAATCCGCAATAGACTCATCACCTAGGCCCAAACTTAAACATCACTAGCTTTAAAAAATGCGTAAAAAACTTAAGTATTTCACGAAAAGATAATTTACTTTTACCGTGCAAGCGATTACCAAATTCAATGGGCACCTCCACGATCTTTGGTTTTTTAAGCTTAACCATTAGCTCAAGACCAATTTTGTAACCAATCGGGCTTAGGGTATTTTTCACAGCGGCATAGTCACTCTGACGCAAAGCAAAGAAACCCGACAAAGGATCATTAATGCGCACAAGACAACGGCCCAACTGTTTGGCAACCCAAGCATTAATATGCCTTAGTCCGCTCCACTGTTCGTCGATTTTGGCTGAATGCACATAGCGGGAACCCAAAACCATATCCGCCCTTTCAAGTACCTCAACCAGTGCCGGAATTTTCTCTGGCGGGTGAGAAAGATCAGCGTCCATGCACAACAGGATATCACCCAAGGCTTGATTAAAACCTTCAATCACAGAAAGGCTTAAGCTTCGATTCGCTTTTCGTACCTTAAGCTTTAACCAGGGATATTGTGCTTGTAATGATGCAACAATAACTTGTGTGTCATCCCCCGAGTCATCGTCAACCAAGATCACTTCAAAGACTGAAAACTCAGGAGCAATACTTGCCAAACGCTCACACAACGGCGAAATATTCTCTGCCTCTTGATAGCAAGGAATAATGACGGAGAGTCGCTGTTGCTTTAAATTTTTCATGGATACACACTAGCCTAAAAATTTAGGATGATCCAGCGCTTATTAACATAAGAAACAAATACCACCAAGGATGATTTTTAGACCGTGTGGCAATCATGTCCGCGTTTAAACGCACGATGATCCAATCAAAAATATAAACCGCTCGAATAAACCCCGGGTAGTCCTCCAAGCTTAAGCCGCCAGCGTTTAAAAAATGATTTAAATCATCTTGATAAATCAAGCTGCGCTCGTAACGAAAGCGTGTCGAGAATGCTTCAAGTTTTCCAGGCGCAATCAAAAACCCTTTCCTGTCAACGAGCCGAACCAAAGACGACCATGCCTGGGCTAAGTGTGTTTGAACAAAGGGCTGGGCCTTAGGAAATAATTGCTGGGTGTAGACAAGGTATAATGGCTGAAGTTTCGATAAGGGCGCTTTTTTAAGCAGCCCTTCACACTCATCAACCAATGATTGATGCACGAGATAATGCTTGGATGATGCTTTAAAGTGCTCAATGGCTTGGAGCAGCTCATCTGCCTCATTTGCACGCCCATCGTTTACATTGCTTAAAATCAACCATGCTCTAGCTAAATACTGCCAAGCCTTTTCAGCCTCAAGAACGTGCTCTTTCGCCCAATAGCTTATATGAAATTCTGCGGGCATTGCAGGGTGCTTAATCGACAGGCCCTGTGTCGCAGACAGCAAAGACAAGGTGGTCATCGCCTGAGTCATTACAGGCTTTTGAGTTTTTCTGCTCTGCTCAATATCCCCTTTTGCTAAAGTTTTGAGTAATAAAATAGCATCCTCACGTTTAAAGTCTTTAACGCCTGCTTTAAGATATTTTTTGGCTTGAGCTTTGAGCTCAGAATCACGCATTAAGCGAAGTATTTGTGCGGGTTTTCTATCTAAGAAAGCTAACGCTTGAGTTGCGTTAATTAGTGCTCTTGAAAGCGCTGGCGATACGTTTTTTTTCGCACATTGTTCTTCAAGGTCATAACGCAAATTAACCAAGGCGATGGTGTGGGGCGTATACTGCTCATCGTGCAATAAAGCGACCTCGTCATCTCCCGTGAGCCTACCATCGTAAAAATCTTCAAAAATTCGTCCAACGCCTTTCATGCCGAAATCGCAAAGCTCGGCGGCACGCAGAGCACCCATGCTCGCGGCACCATAGACAGGAATGCCTTGGCCCATCACCCACAAAATTTCTTTGTGCCACACACTGGCTTGCTCATAAAAATAGCCGTCGATAATCGCGATCGCTTTCGGTTTTAATCGAGCCGCTGATAACAAATCACCACAACGCACCGGTGGAAAACACAACGCACAATCTAGTATGGCTTCAACGTCTTGGTGTGCAATACTGGGCCCTGAAAAAACAATAATGTTATCGCTCAGCAAACTCATTTTTAACGCTGGCTCCCAAAAACAAAACCCGGTATTAAGACACTGACAACCCAAATGCCCAAAGCATCAAGCTGCCGATTCATAAAGATCAACTCGTCAAAACCAGCTTTAGACAGCAACGTCGTTAGCTCAGAAAAGCCGGCCTCATCTTGAGAGAAACCCTGTGTTTCTTCGATAGACTGAAAGGACAAGGTGCCAAGCTGTGAAACCGCTTGACCACCCTGAACTGCTTGAAAGCCTTTTTGATAATAGTGAGGGAAAATATCATCGCGGCTACCACTGGTGATCGCAACCTTTGCTTGAATCGCTTCTGTCAGGGATCGCATAAGCGCGTGATTTCGAGTAAAACTTGCACCACTACCCGAAAAACAATCCTGTCGCCCTAAGCCTTCAGAACTTATCGTACAATAAAAGCTTGGCACCCCGGCTATGCAGTGAATATCCCAAACACGAACCTGAAAGCCTTTAGAAGCACATCGGTTTATCCAATGACATAAAGCGGGATCATCAATGGTGCTAATATCAAGCTCATATTGTCTTTGTAATTTAGGTAGGCGAGCATTCCACGCCGTAAGCGCATGGCGCTCAATGGCTTCAAACATGGCATGGCAGGCGGCAAAGTACCGTGTTTCACCACCACCCATTCCATTACTGCTGATGTGAAAATAACTAAAATCAGACCGCTCAACACTAGAGTCTATATCAAACACATTTTGGGGCACAAAAAGAGCTTGTGTGTTTTTTCGATGAAGGCGCTCAGCCAAAACCCAAGCGAGAGGTTGATCATGAATATTACAGAGAAAAGCACTCTGGCAAAATAAAGCTGGATCGACCAAGGCATGTTCATCTTTTAGCGCATTGTAAGCCCCATGAAGCAAGGCTTTGGGAGGGTTCTCTAAGCAATCGCTCTCAACAGCCTCCATCAATGCGGACAATTTCGCTTGTTCAGCTGTTTGCCCTTTTCCCAAAGCTACCGATAAATGCTTCGCTTGTGGGCGTATGGCTGAAAAAACGGGCAGACCGATAGGGTCTAGGCGGGTCAAGTCAGCCAGCCTTGTTACACCAAACGTTTGCCTTTGCTCAAGCAACTTTGTTAAACAAGGCTGGCTCAAAATAGTGATTAGCTCAATTGATCCACTAAATCATTACTGGTAAAGACAGGACCAATAACGGGCGTACTAAAATGCACGACATCCTCTGCTAGATCTTGTGTTAATGCGCAATTAAACGATTGTGTTTTCATGGGATAAACTCCTTTAGTATAGAACCGTATTATTTTTATGCGCGTATTCTAGCAAAAACCCGATGAAAATCGCAATCATTCCTCTAACTTTTTAGCTGAAACACGAATAGCGCCTCGCAACAAAGGGGAAGCCTCACAAAATGGCATACCCTCAAAACCAGCAAGCACCGATTTTAAATTAGCATCGCTATCAGGCAAATGTGACGTTGATAAGATACTACCGTCGCTCGACGCTTCAAAGTGAAAACCCTTAAATGCCGTATTCGCGATTTTTTGAATCATATCAGTCGTTTTAATACCCAGCGAATCATCCATAAACTCAGCCTGTGTTTTACGCAAAATATACATCAAGTTTTCCATGTCATTGAGCTTGCTGGTCGTTTTTTTTGAACGCGGGTAAAACTCAAGCAGTGTTGGATAGGCCAAGCTGTAATAAATTGGATTATCCGGCGCGTCAGAAAATACATTAAGATAATCTTGGTAAGCAAACGTTGGCGCATAACGCAAGCCATAGACATCAACAAAAATTTTACTGAGCATATCAACCGGGCCTGGCTCGTTTTGTGTTGCGATACGAAAGCCCGTGGCACTGCCCAAGGCCAGCTGATAGATATGGCTAATCGTATCCAACAAGTACGGGTTCTGCTTCAAGTTTTTTTGATTGATGATGCACGAATAAGCATAATCAAAGACCACCTGATTTCGTAATCCTGACGTTTTATTTAAAACCACGCTGGCTAAGTACTCACGAAACAAGCGCCATTTAAATTCTTTTTTCTCTTTTAACCAATCTTCGCTAAAAAACAACACATCAACAGTCCAAGCGGGCGAGAGTGTTTGCTTAGTCATGATTTCATGAAAAATGCGATATTGATCCGCCAGATCAATGGGCGGGTCACCTTTAAGTGCAAACGTACGCTGTAATTTTCTAAAGTAGGTTTTATCAGAAAATTTTGACAGAAGAAAAAAACTTCTAGCGCCGGCAGAGATGGTCCATACCTTACCTAAGTGCGCAGAGCTTTTAACATCTAAGGCGGTCCATAAAGCAAAAATGGACCCTGCTTTCATGTATTGAAAAGGGGTTGCTTGGCCGCCTTCTAACTCAATAAACAGCTCCAAGGAGTGATCAAGCACGACACCCATTGGCATCGCGTGCGTATACGATAAGGCTTTAGCGTAGTGTGGATCCAGACTGGGATCATTCAATGACACAACCCCACCTCTAGTGCGAGGCAAATTAAGCTGGCCTTTATCCAGAATAGCCTCGCCCCAACGGTATCTTGCTTTGTAGAGTTTATAATCGTCAGAAGGCGATAACTCATCAATGGCATTTGCAAGTTCAGGGTTCGCTTGCTTAACAAGCGTTCGCGCTTCTTTCCATGTTAAGACATCAACCGCGAGTGTATTATTTGAATCCGTCATAGGATAATGCCGCTTCCTTTTCACACGACATTCTGACAGTTTTTTAAAGCCCTGCCAATCTCAGTTGAAGGTTTCAAGAAGGCCGTAAAACCTTCCCTGGCGGCTCTTGGCGTAGAGAAACTACTCAACCTTATGGATCACAAGGCTATTGGTGCCACCATCAACACCCAGTGTTGCGCCACGCGTTACAATGACACGATCACCAACCTGAAGTCGCCCCATGTTTTTTAAATGTGCGATAGCTTCATTCAATGGATTGCGATGCTCATCCAAAGACAGGTCGAAGAAAATCGGGAAAACATCGCGATACAGCGCCATTTTGCGCTGAGACCCAATATTGCGAGTCAGGGCAAAAATCGGTGTACCCGTGCGGATACGAGACATCCAGCGCGGCGTTGAACCGGACTCGGTGAGCGCAACAATGGCTGCGACATCCAAATGGTTAGCAACATAGGTTGCTGCCATCGCGATAGCTTCATCCACTCGCTCAAAGTGGCATTCAACACGATGACCGGAGACTTTTGTTTCGGGTTGACGCTCAACCGCATCACAAATACGGGTCATAGCAGCAACCACTTTAACCGGATGTTTGCCTACAGCGCTCTCTGCTGAAAGCATAATGGCATCTGTATTATCTAAAACCGCATTGGCCACATCCGAAACCTCAGCACGCGTAGGTACCGTGCTTTCAATCATAGACTCCATCATTTGCGTGGCTGTGATGGCAAGCCTGTCAAACTTACGCGCGCGACGAATAATTTTCTTTTGCACCGCGGGCACTTCCGCATCACCGATTTCAACGGCCAAGTCCCCGCGCGCGACCATGACGGCATCAGAAGCCTTAATAATCTCGTCGAGATTTTCAACCGCTTCGGTACGCTCAATTTTTGCAACGATGTGCGCATCACCGTTGGCTTTTCGAATTAACTCGCGCGCTTCTTCAATATCACTGGCATCACGCGGAAATGACACGGCGATATAATCTGCACCCAGCCCTATCGCCGTAACGAGGTCTGCTTTATCTTTATCCGTGAGTGCTTTTGCTGATAGGCCGCCGCCTTGTCGGTTAATGCCTTTATTGTTGGAAAGCTTGCCGCCCACCTCGACACAACACGCTATACGTGTTCCCTCAACGCGCTCAACATTCAGGGTTAGGCGACCATCATCCAGCAATAAAACATCACCCGGGCTGACATCATTGGCCAAAGTTTTATAGTCCACACTCACGCAGCTGTCATCGCCGGCATTTTCATCTAAGGCGGCGTCAAGTACAAAGCGTTGACCTGCAGTCAACTCAACCGAACCGTTTTTAAAACGAGAAACACGAATCTTAGGCCCTTGTAAGTCGGCCATGATCGCCACTTCACGACCAAGTCTGTCAGAAGCTTGCCGTACCAAAGAAAAACGCTTGGCGTGCTCTTCTCTACTGCCGTGGGAAAAATTCACACGAAAGACGTCCGCACCGGCGTTCATCACACCGAGCAGACTGTCTAGGGAGTCAAGAGATGGGCCGAGCGTAACAATGATTTTTGTGCGCTTCATGATCGGCCTCCTGGCACCAGAAAACTTAAGCTTTTGCGTTCAGTGCTTCTATGGCAGGGAGTGTTCCCGCTTCAATAAATGCAAGAAATGCCCCACCGCCCGTTGAAATATAATCAATCTTATCGGCAATATCATATTTCTCAATGGCCACCAAGGTATCGCCGCCGCCGGCCACGCTGTAAGCTTTTGACCCAGCAATGGCTTTCGCTAAACACTCCGTGCCGAATGAAAACTGATCGATTTCAAACGCGCCCACAGGGCCATTCCATAAAATAGTGCCGGCTTCTTTCATCAAACCCGCATACGTTTTAGCGGTATCAGAACCGACATCAAAAATCTTTTCACCTTCACCAATTTGACCGATGCTTTCTTCAAAGGCTTCTGCATCGTTTCGCATTTTCTCAGCAACCACCACATCAGTCGGCAAGGGCAGCTTGGCATTTCTTGCCATCATCTTTTCTTTCACCGTTTCTGCAGCGTCGAGAAGCTCTTCTTCATACAGAGAATCGCCGATATCATAGCCTTCCGCGGCTAAAAACGTATTCGCGATACCGCCACCGACAATCAAAGTATCGACCTTGTCAGCCAAGGACTCAAGAAGCTTCAATTTTGTTGAAACCTTTGAACCACCCACAACAGCAATTAGCGGGCGCTTAGGTTCATGCAGCACTTTTTTTAGGGCTTCAATTTCTTTCGTGAGCAAAGGCCCTGCGCAAGCCACGGAAGCAAATTTTGCCACACCCACTGTTGAGGCCTCAACACGGTGCGCCGTGGCAAAGGCGTCCATCACAAACACATCACACAAATTTGCGAGCTTTTGTGAAAGCTCGGCATCGTTGGCGCGTTCACCATAATTAAAACGGACATTTTCAAACAACACAACTTCGCCTTCGCCAAGATCAAAAGGTTTATCGAGATAATCTTGAATTAAGCGGACCTCTTGCCCTAGAAGCTCGCCTAGACGAACAGCAACGGGTGCCAAAGAAAACTCATCAGGCGTGGCGCCTTCTGCAGGACGACCCAAGTGAGACATAACCATGACACGAGCATTAGCCTTGATAGCTGTTTTGATCGCGGGTAATGCTGCCTTAATGCGTGCATCACTAACAATTTGCCCATCTTTCATGGGTACGTTTAAGTCTTCGCGCAATAAAACGCGTTTATGTTTGATATCGACATCGGCTAACGTCAGCACGAACTTCTCCCTTATGTGTCGCAATGTTAAGGCATTCTGCCGGGTTTCTTTGGGCGATGCAACACGTCGGAAAAGGTTTTATCGCATGCCCATCATGGCCAAACTGGTATCCAACATACGGTTAGCAAATCCCCACTCATTGTCATACCAGGCACACACTTTCACAAGGTTGCCCTTAACGCGGGTTAAGTCGCCGTCCACAATAGACGAAGCCGGGTTGTGCTTAAAATCGATCGAAACCAAAGGTTCTTCATTAAATTGCAACACGCCTGCCATCGCCCCTTGCGAAGCGGCCTTTAGCGCCTCATTAATCTCTTCAACACAGGTTTCTCGAGAAGCTTCAAAGGTTAAATCAACAACAGAAACATTCGCGGTTGGCACGCGCATCGCAAAGCCATCGAGCTTACCAGCAAGCTCTGGCAACACTAAGCCAACGGCTTTAGCTGCCCCAGTTTTTGTTGGGATAATTGACTGCGTGGCACTTCTGGCGCGACGCATATCTTTATGTTTGGCATCAACCAAACGCTGGTCTGCTGTGTACGCATGCACCGTATTCATCAAGCCCTTCTCAATACCGACAGTGTCTTGCATGACTTTAGCCACCGGTGCCAAACAATTCGTGGTGCAAGATGCATTCGAAACAATAATATCGCCAGGCTTTAGCGTGTGATGATTAACGCCATACACAATCGTAGCATCCACATCCTGGCCTGGCGCAGAAATTAACACTTTTTTAGCGCCGGCTTGAATATGCTTCATCGCACCTTCTCGATCGCAAAAGGCGCCTGTGCATTCATAAACCACGTCGATACCGAGGTCTTTCCAGGGTAATTTTAAAGGATCACGCTCTGCCGTGATAACCACCTCATGACCGTTGACATACAATTCGCCGTCGATCGTTTCAACTTTGCCAGGAAAAATGCCGTGTACTGAATCGTATTTTGTGCTTAAAGCAATGGATTCTAGGCCACTGACATCATTGATAATCACCGAATCGATATCGCCCATACGGCCACTTTCAAAAATAGCCCGCAAAGCCATGGTTCCAATTCGACCATAACCATTAATCGCAATACGAATAGACATTATTTTCTCTTTCCTTATAAAGTATTAATTTTTTCGACAATATTCTCGACAGTAAAACCAAATGTTTCAAATAATTGCTCGGCTGGCGCAGAAAAACCAAAGCTTTCCATACCTATCACGCAGCCATTCAAACCCACGAAACGGTACCAAGTCTCTGGGCTTGCCGCCTCAACCGCAACACGCTTAGTGATAGACGCAGGCAGTACCGCTTCTTGATAAGCAGGGTCTTGCGCTAGAAAAACTTCAACACAAGGCATCGAGACCACGCGCGCTGAAAGACCTTGGGCTTCGAGCGTTTTTGCAGCCTCAATAATCAGAGCCGCTTCCGAGCCTGTGGCCATCAACAAAACATCGGGGGTTTTACCCGCGCCCCAAACCACATAGCCACCGCGTTTAATGCTCTGTGCAACCGCGCGATCTCGTGGCAACTGAGGCAGGGCTTGGCGAGATAAAATTAAAGCGCTAGGCCCTTGCTGATACGCCAAAGCAGATTGCCAGGCCACCACCGTTTCCAGCATGTCGCAGGGACGCCAAACTTGCATCCCAGGTGTCGCGCGCAAGGTGCCTAATTCCATCACCGGCTGGTGGGTTGGGCCATCTTCACCCAAACCAATGGAGTCGTGCGTGAAGACGTAGATCACACGTTGTTTCATCAACGCTGACATGCGCGTGGCGTTCGCACAGTAGCTTTGAAATACCAAAAAAGTACCGCCATACGGCACAAACCATTTCGTCAGCGCCAAGCCATTCATGATCGCAGCCATAGCAAACTCACGCACACCATAGTGTATATAATTACCGTGAAGGTTTTCTAAGCTAAAGGGTTGGCAGCCTTTCCAGTTCGTATTGTTGGACCCGCTTAAATCTGCTGAGCCGCCTAGTAGCTCTGGCATTATCGGGCCCAACACATCAAGCACATCGCCCGACGCTTTACGCGTAGCCACTGTGATATCACTTGAAGCAATATCATCAAATAATTTTGCCAAGGCATCATCAACGGTTTGGGACAACTCACCACTCAAACGACGGGTGAGCTCCTGATGTTGTTCTGGGTATTGCTGTGCATATTTTTCACGAAGGCCTTGCCATTGCGATTCACAAGCCTGGCCTGCTGCTTTAGCATTCCAAGCCTCATAAATCGTTTCTGGAATCACAAACGGCTCGTACTGCCAACCTAATGCCTGGCGCGTTAACATTGTTTCTTCTTCGCTTAACGGAGAGCCGTGTGCTTTTGCGGTACCTGCTGCATTAGGTGCGCCATAGCCGATCGTGGTTTTACAGCATAAAAGACTGGGTTTTTGGGTTTCAGCTCGGGCCGCTTCGATAGCTGCACGAACAGACTCTGCATCATGGCCGTCAACGGCTTCAACCACGTGCCACCCATAACTTCGAAAACGCTCAGCCGTGTTATCACTAAACCATGGGGCCACCTTACCATCAATGGAAATACCGTTATCATCCCAAAAAACAATCAGCTTACCCAGGCCCCAGGTGCCGGCCAAAGAACAGGCTTCGTGTGAGATGCCCTCCATTAAACAACCATCACCCGCAAACACATAGGTGTGAAAATCGACCAACGCTAAACCGTCACGGTTCATGCGAGCGGCCATGATTTTTTCCGCCAAGGCCATACCCACTGCGTTGGCAAGCCCCTGGCCCAGGGGGCCTGTTGTCGTTTCAACACCGGGGGTATCCGCATATTCAGGGTGACCCGGCGTTTTAGAGTGCAATTGGCGAAAAGCCTTTAGATCGTCAATGGAAAGATCATAGCCTGTTAAGTGCAACAAGGCGTAGTGCAACATAGAACCGTGGCCGTTGGAAAGAATAAAGCGATCACGATTCGGCCAATCGGGGTTGGCAGGGTTATGCTTTAAATAGTCTCGCCACAATACCTCAGCAATATCAGCCATGCCCATCGGCATACCTGGGTGACCGGAGTTGGCCCGCCTAACCGCATCATTAGCCAAACAACGAATCGCATTGGCAAGCTCACGACGAGAAATCATGGGTAAAATCCACAGTGTTTTTGATGCAGCGACTATAACAAACTCTAGGCTTTATGAACAAGGCTTTGTTTGGACCCCAACCTTTGTGAGTGAACCCACTGAACCCACTGAATCCAGTATTGCGCTAACAGAGCCGTTTAGCTAGAATTGTGCCCCCATTGCACTGAGAATCGCGTCATGCCAAACAAGTTTTTATTCACATCAGAATCGGTTTCAGAAGGACATCCAGACAAAATCGCGGATCAAATTTCTGACGCCGTATTAGACGCTATCCTGTCGCAAGACCCTGCCGCACGTGTGGCTTGCGAAACGGTCGTAAAAACCGGCATGGCCTTAATCGGCGGCGAGATCACAACAAACGCCTGGGTAGACTTGGAAGCTCTCGCACGAAAAGTCATCCGAGATATTGGCTACACCAGTTCTGATGTCGGTTTTGATGCCGACTCCTGTGCTGTATTGAACGCCATTGGCAAACAATCTCACGATATTGCCATGGGCGTGGATCGTGATGATGATACACTGGGCGCGGGCGACCAAGGCCTAATGTTTGGTTATGCCAGCAACGAAACCGATGTGTTCATGCCAGCTCCGATCACCTATGCTCACCGCTTGATGGCTCGTCAAGCACAATGCCGAAAAGAAGGCTTGCTGCCCTGGCTTCGCCCCGATGCAAAAGCTCAGCTGACATTTAAATACGAAAACCACAAGCCGGTATCGATTGATACCGTGGTGCTATCGACTCAGCATGACGAAACCATTTCACAGAAAGATTTAATCGAGGCTGTACAAGAGCTCATCATTAAGCCGGTGTTGCCCAATGAGTGGCTCAATGAAAAAACGAAATATTTCATCAACCCGACGGGTCGATTTGTCATCGGTGGTCCTTTAGGTGATTGTGGCTTAACGGGACGCAAAATCATTGTCGACACGTATGGCGGTATGGCGCGCCACGGTGGCGGTGCCTTTTCAGGCAAAGACGCCTCGAAAGTTGACCGCTCAGCGGCTTACATGGCGCGATACATTGCTAAACAGATTGTCGCTGCAAAGCTCGCAGAGCGCTGCGAAATCCAGCTGGCTTACGCGATTGGCATAGCAGAGCCGGTATCGATTCATGTGGAAACCTTTGGCACGTCGAAGGTGGATTACGACAAATTGATTCGCGCCATCAGAGACACCTTCAAGCTCACACCCAGGGGCATTATTGAAACACTCGACTTGTTAAAGCCACGCTTTCAGACCACGGCAAGTTATGGCCACTTTGGCCGCACAGAAGCCTCGTTCACCTGGGAGTACTGCGATAAAGTCGATGCACTAAAAGCAGCGCTATGAGACAAACCAGATTATACGCACACGATCTGACACCAGAAAATCAACGTCTTGTATTACAAGATAAATCACACCACTACTTAAGCCGAGTATTAAGACTCACAGCCAACACTGAAGTTTGCTTATTTAACGGTAAAGGCTTTGAAGTACTTGCCAAAATTAGTGACATCAAAAAAAACGAAACACTCTGTGAGATTCTGGAATGCATTGATCGCAGCAATGAATCCCCTCTAAACATTCACTTGTTCCAAGCATTGGTTCGCAATGAAAAAATGGACTGGATTATCCAAAAGGCCACAGAGCTTGGCGTTAAAAGCATCACACCCATTGTGAGTGAATTTTGCCAAGTTAAGTTGCCAAAAGACCGACAAGAAAAACGAATCGCGCACTGGCAAGAGGTAATCATCAGCGCCTGCGAACAAAGCGAGCGCAGCCAGCTACCCACACTGAATGGGCCCGTGAGTTTTTCTGAGCTGCCCTTTAAAAACATTAAAACGGCGGTGATGCTCCATCCCCGCCAAAACAACCGCTTTGAACTAGAAAAAGAAACCCAGAATGATATTGCGATTTTCATCGGGCCAGAGGGCGGCTTTAGCGAAACCGAAATACACATGGCGGAAACGTTCGGTGTTCAATTTTGGTGCTTGGGTCCTCGTATTCTTCGCACAGAAACAGCAGGCCTTGCGGCTATCAGCGTCCTTCAATCACAGCTTGGTGATTTTTAATGGATGATACTTTGCAGGGCTTGCTAAGTAAAAACGATCTTGAGGGTGCGCTGAACCATCTAAACAAAGCCCTCAAATCACATCCTCATAACGCACAAATACTCAACCAAAAAAGCCTTATAGAAACGCGACTAGGTCTTGATGAAGCGGCCCAAAAAAGTCTAGAACAAGCGATCAAAGCCGACCCCAATTATGCCGCAAGCTATAACCACTTAGGGCTTTGCTTTTTTCGACAGGGTCAATTTACACAAGCAGAAAATCAGTTTGAGCAGGCCCTTAAAAAACAAAGCGACTACACCGATGCTTTGTATAATTTATCCCTATGTTACCGCAAACAACAAAAATTGGATGCTTGCGCAGGCGCACTGACCGCCATATTAGAGGTTAATCCTGAGCACTTACCCGCTCACTTTTTATTTGCAAAACTGCTGCTAGAAAAGAAAGCGTGGGCGCTTGCCACCCAACGGCTTGCGATGATTTCTGATATCACACGCCATGACGAGAGCGTGCTAAGCGACATCATTGCGCTCTTATTATCCTACGATCGATTTTTGGAAGCTGAACGTTTTTGTGAAATTGCTCTTGAACGCATGCCTGAAAATACACACCTTCATTATAACTTAGGTGTAATTGCCTCAAAAAAGGGGCAGCCATCCAAAGCTATCCAGCATTATCTAGCCGCCATACACCATAAACCTGATTACTTTGAGGCCTTAAATAATTTAGGCGTGCTTTACATTGAAACACAACAAGTTGAAACGGCTAAATTCTATTTGGATAAAGCCCTGAGCCTTCGCCCTGATAATAAGGCGCTACAACACACACTGGCCGCCTTAGGTGGTGACAACACCGCAAGCGAGGCTTCGGCTGAATACATCAGCCAACTGTTTGACCATTACGCAGAGCACTTTGAAGAACACCTTGTGCACTCACTGGATTACTCGGCACCCAAAGTATTATCCGAGCTACTTTACAGCCACATAGAATCCAGACCCTCTGACTGGCTCATCGCCGACTTAGGCTGTGGCACCGGTTTAATGGGTGAAACCCTAAACGGCTGTGCGCGTTATCTGCATGGTGTCGACCTGTCTGAAAAAATGCTCCAGCAAGCCGAAAAAAAAGGCTGTTACGATGAACTCTCTCATTCACACTACGTCGACTTTTTGCATAAATACCCCGAGCACTTTGATTTAATTGTGGCTGCTGATGTCTTTGTGTACCAAGGCGACCTCACCCCCGCTTTTCGCGCCAGCATTAAAACCCTAAAACCCGGAGGATATTTTCTTTTTTCACTTGAAGAGTGCCAAGGTGAGTCTTTTTATTTGAGTAAAAGCGGCCGCTTTCATCATTCAAAGACCTACATTGAGCAGCTTACTAACCAGTTTGGTTTCGAGCTTGTCGCCAACAAACTGGCTCAAACACGAAAACAACATGAGCAGACAGTGGTTGGCCACTTGTTTCTTTTACAAAAACCCATCGCTTGACTTTTGACCCTGCCTCACCAAAAATGAGTCACTGTCGATTTAAAGGTGGGAACCATGCACAAAGCAATAAAGCTAACCGCATTGATCGGATTTTCGGGGCTCTTAGGTGCTTGTGCTCAGGCACACAAAGCAAGCAATATGCCGGTCAAAAAAACAGTGCCTTTAAACCAAGTGAATGAGATTGTTGTCACTGACGTCACTCAAGTTACCGTTCAAAAAACGAAAAGCCACCCCCAAATTAGCTTTATCACCAGGCCTGAACAAGCACCAGATATGCGCTTGTCCTCTGACCACCACCGTCTAACTATCGAGGGCAACTCTGCCTCTACGCACATCACTATTCAAGCCTCTGGCTTAACCCTTTTATCTGTCAATGATGTGAATCATTTGAGCGTTGGCCAAGGTCTTCGCATTAAATCCATGGCGCTCAACGATGTCGCACAGACGCGCATTCGTGGCACAGTGTATTTAGATAGACTGAGCCTATATAATCAAAGCCACCTTAACGCTTACGCAATCTGGCTGAAACAGCTTTCTTTATACGATCAAAGTACGGCGAACATCAACACCTTAAGCGCTAAAGAGTTCAACCTTGACATGCACGGTCAAACTCAAGCTGTTATCTCGGGTCATGCTAATGTTATGCAAGCTACGCTTTTAAACAACAGTAAACTAGCCGCCAAACGCTTTTACACGCAACGTGCTTTTGTCAAAGCGTTTGGGCATAGTTTCGCTCGCGTATCTGTGAGGAAAACGCTGTTTAGCTTTAATGAACCAACCAGCGTGATTGAATATTACGGCACACCAAAAGTGTATCGCCGAGCCCTTAACGGCAGCGCGACACTTCCCATGTCAAAAGAGGCGAGCTTTTAAAACTTGCCTCGCTGCTGGCAACAATTAGGCTTAATGAAAACTTCCACTCGACGATTATTCGCCATGCCGGTGAAATAGCGGTTACTGGAGACGGGGCGTTTCGTACCCATCCCTTTATAGCTCAAGGTTTGCGTTTGATTGGGCACACCGTATGCCCACAAATAACCTGCGACTTCTCGCGCCTGCGCCTGAGTGAGTGCCTTGGCATTTTTGGGCGGTAAAACGGTATCGGTGTACGCATGCACACTGATGTTGGCCTTAGGGTAAGACTGTATATATTTCCACAAAAAGTACTGTGTATAACGACCAATCGATGTCACCTCATCGCTGCCTGTCTCAAAAAGCTCATCGCTCGGTATGACAATCAAGGTGCCCTTGGCAGTTTTGACCATGTTCACCTGCTGCTTAGCTAGCTTCATTTGCAGCTTCGCCCGATGAATAACACAATCATTAGTGCGACCCTGTTCACAGGGATTTGAACTACAAGCAGACAGAACACTAGCCGCAGCCATCAATAACAGAAAACGCTTAAACACGGAATCACTCCTTATGTGTTCCTTAGAGTAGACTTTTTTGAGTTAAAAAAAAAGCGCTGCTTCTTATTTTTATTCAGCGCTTTAGAGTTTAGGCTCTGCTGACAGCAAGGGGGGGCCATCAGCAGAAGGGTTCGGATAGCTCGAAGGGTGGCGAGTATCCGGTATGTCGCATTTATTATTTTTATTATCCTGCGACAGCGTTAAGTTTACACCAGCTCCCCTGTTTTGATAGGTGTAAATTAACTTGTAAATATTGTAAGTTAATTTTTTGGGCAAAATTTAGTTGTTGGCGATCCTTGATAAAAGAGCCCCTGAATAATCAGGGGCTTGAAAGTTTAGATCGCATTATTATTACGCTTGAAGGGCTATAATTTTGCTTATAGCTGATTTGTTTTATGATTATTTTCAGCAAGCAGATCCTAATCCAAGCTTGAAATAAATTGTAGCCTTAATTTTAGATGCAAATTGCTGGGGTAAACTTTATCTCATCGCCATATTGCGTGAGAAAAGCCCTCACCGCCTCACCTCGGTGGCTAAACCCGGCTTTTTCCTGAGGTGAAAGCTCAGCCGACGTTTTTTTAAGGGCTGGCAGATAAAAAACCGGGTCATAACCAAAGCCATGATGACCCAGCGCTTGTGCTGCAATTTCGCCTCGCCAAACACCCTGAGCGAGCAGTGGCATAGGATCATTCTCGTCGCGCACAAAAGCCAACACGCAAACAAAACAGGCGCTTCGTTGCGGCTCGCCCTCTAAAGCCGACAATAGCTTTTCCCGATTTTCTTTATCACTTGAGCCAGGACCTGCATAGCGTGCCGAATAAATGCCGGGACCGCCCCCCAAAACATCGACACACAAGCCTGAATCATCCGCCAAAGCGGGCAAGCCGCTGCACTTGGCAGCGTACCGGGCTTTTAATATCGCATTTTCCACAAAGCTCAAACCCGTCTCTTCAACAGCCTCTTGTGTATAATCCGATAACAAACGAAGCTTTACGGGTAAAGTAGAGAGAAGCTCTGAAAACTCTTTCAACTTCCCATTATTGAAACTTGCTAAAACCCAAGCGTTGCACACCATCGCATACCCCGATTAAAATAGCACCGTAAAAAGTGCGACCTCAATGAGCTTAATTAAAATAATCGCGACCACGGGAGAAAAATCCAAGCCAGCAATCGAAGGGAGTATTCGTCGAATCGGACGAAGAATCGGGCGAACAATAGCATTTAACGCTTCAATAACGGGGTGAACGCCGCCTTGAGAAACCCAGCTTGCAATCGCAGTAATCAACAATATATAAAAATAAAAATCCATAATCTGCGAGACAAAACCAAAGAGCGCGATCAAAAGAAGATGTATCGGACTTCCTTGTGCCAAAATAAACGACTTAATCAAAACCAACACAAACACATACATCAATGCGGCCCAATCCAAGCCTTTTTTATAAGGCAGCACTTTATGAAATAATTTGATAGGAAATTGTGTTAATTTAATAACAAACTGAGAAAGCGGATTATGGTAATCAGCCCGCACCCATTGAAGTGCTATTCGCAATAACACAACAGCAATATAAAGATTAAACACAACCATAAAAATATTAAGGATTTCGAACATATGCTTTACTCCTGCATGTGGTTATCGTTTTGAAAGCTCAGCGCTCAGTTCACAAGCCCTATCACAAGCCGCTCGCATGGCTTTTTCAACCATGCCGAGCAAGCCATCTTCAGAAAATGATTGAATAGCGCGCTCAGTTGTACCCTTAGGCGAAGTGACTCGCTGGCGTAGTATCTCGGGCGGGTCGCCTGATTCCAAAGCCAATTTGGCGGCGCCAAATACCGTCTGAACAGTTAAGGCCTGCGCGGCCTTTTTATCAAGCCCAAGCTTCTCGGCCGCCTCTTGCATCGCTTGCATTAGGAAAAATACATAAGCCGGGCCGCTACCCGATAAGGCGGCAATCACATCGATTTTCGACTCATCATCGACCCATATTGTCATACCAACGGCGCGCATCAAGCTTTCTGCGAGTGTTTTTTCACGCGGAGAAACCTGTGAAGAGGCAAACAAACCGGTCGCACCTGCACGCAATAATGATGGGGTATTCGGCATGGCGCGAACAACCCCCACCTTACCACCCAGCCATTCGTTCAAGGTCTCTGTGGTCAAACCGACCGCCAACGAAATAACCAGGGGCTTTCGCTTTTCAACCATCGGGCGAATCTCTTCGCACAAAGCTCGCATGCCTTGAGGCTTTACACATAAAACCAGAACATCAACCTCAGAAACCAAGGCTTCATTTGAGGTGGCTGCATTGATAGAAAAACGCAAAGCAAAATTATCGCGCTTTTGCTCGCCGCGATTACTCACCCAGATCGCGCTTGGAGGATAACCGTCATCAATAAGACCGCCGACAATGCTATTTGCCATGTTACCCGCGCCAATGAAGCCTATTTTTTTCGTCATAATACAAAAAACTACACAGTGACGTTAACAAGGTCTGGTTGGGCAGATAAAACCGCATCAGACACATTAAATTTCTTAAAGTTTTCTTGAAACTTTTCAATCAAGCCAGCCGCGTTTTCTTCATACGCGCTGATGTTTCCATAATTTTTTCGCGGATCTAACAAGTTTGAATCAAGCGCTGGCAAGCTTTTTGGAATGGCCAAGTTAAATCCAGGCAAATGGTCGAACTCTGCCTTTTCAATGTCACCAGATAAAATGGCATCGACCACTGCGCGCGTTACCGGAATATCAAAACGTTCACCGCCTTGGCCATAGGCGCCGCCGACCCAGCCGGTATTAACCAAGTACACAGGGCAAGCTGCGTGCTGAACACGCTTGATCAACAGATCAGCATAGACCTGTGCCGGCCGCGGGAAAAACGGCTCACCAAAACAGGTGCTAAACGTCGGCTTGATTGGCTCAGACTGCCCAACCTCAGTACTTCCAACCAATGCCGTGTAGCCGCTTAAAAAATAATAGGCTGCTTGTTCGTGAGTTAAACGCGAGACCGCGGGCAAAACACCGTATAAATCACAGCACAAAAAGACAACCGCTTTAGGAATTCGCCCCTTATTTTCACCCACACGCTTTTCAATGTGTGTTCGAGGATAGGCGGCTCGCGTATTTTGCGTGAGGCTAGCATCATCAAAGACTGGATCATTTTGCTCATTAAGCACGACATTTTCCATGACAGCACCATGTTTAAGGGCCGCCCAAATCACAGGCTCTTTTTCAGCGGAAAGATTAATGCATTTCGCATAACAACCGCCCTCAAAATTAAACACACCCTTTTCACTCCAACCATGCTCATCATCGCCAATTAAATAGCGATTGGGGTCAGAAGACAGCGTCGTTTTACCCGTCCCCGATAAACCAAAAAACAAAGCCACATCACCGTCAGGGCCCATGTTTGCCGCACAGTGCATCGGCAAAACATCATGCTCGGTCAGTAAAAAGTTAAGCACTGAAAACATCGCTTTTTTCATTTCGCCCGCATAATGTGTGCCACAAACTAAAATACGGCGCGTTGAAAACTCAATCATCACCGCAGCATCAGAATTGACACCATCAACTGCAGGCTGTGTTTTCAAGTTTGCTGCATTGATTAGCGTCCAGCTTTCTTTAGCTTCGCTTTTTTCACGGATAAAAAGATTGTTAACAAACAGCGTGTGCCAGGCAAGCTCTGTTATCACAGTAACAGGTAAATGATGCTCTTCATCTTGGCCCACAGACAAATCTGAAACATACACCGCTTTATCGCTCAAAAAAGCCACCGCCTTTTGCCACAGCGTTTCGAATGTATCAGCATCAATCGCTTGGTTCACAGCGCCCCAATTAACAACATCAGCTGTCACCGTGTCTTTAACAATAAAACGATCTTTAGGCGAGCGCCCTGTTCTTGATCCCGTTTCGGTCACCAGGGTGAAATTACTGGCAACAACCCCCTCTTTATTGTTCAGAGCCTCTTGTACAAGCTGATCAACGGAGAGCTGTTCTTTACGGTGTGGAAATAATGTTCGAATACTTGGCATAGACTGTTTTAACCCCTTATTGTCCCTAATTGAGCTTTTGTATAATTTCGCATACAAATGGGTTTGTATGCGCTTAGTGATTCATCTAATCATTAAAAATAACCCGATGGTCCAGAAAGCCCCCATAAATAGTAAGCCTTCATTTTACACACTTTACCCCACTTGAAAACGCCATCAGTGGAGTTTTTGGCTCCCTAGACCATCACCAGCGACATCCTCGGCCAGGTCATCTGCCATGAAGGTATAATACTGATGACAAAAATCACAGCGAAGTGACATTTGCCCATCCTCTTCCAGTATTTGCTGAACTTCGTCAGTTGGCATTACCATAACCGCATTGCGCATTTTTTCCCGTGAGCAACCGCAATGAAACTGTAACGGCGTTGCGTCAAATAACCTGACATCATCTTGCTCATGAAACAGACGAAACACCAGCTGGTCAAAAGGTAAGCCCAATAGCTCTTTATCTTCAACCGTCTCACAGAACATGACAGCCTCATCCCAAAACGATGCCTCATCCATTTCGGGCAGGGCTTGAAGCAAAAAACCCGCAAACGTTTCACCGTCATCTTTTAACCACAGACGCGTTTTTAATTGCTCAGATTGTAAAAAGTAGTGCTCAATACAGCCCACCAAATCATGGTGATGAATAGGAATAATCGTTTGGTAAGGGTCGCGCATGGTTTCTGTGTAAAGCGAAACCAACATGTGCCCGCCTCGTGCAATTGCCAATAAGTCATCTGTTTCCAAAGGTGAATCTGACTGTAGCAAGGCCCTTAGTTGCTCTTGATTTGAAACCTGAACCAGCAGGAGTTTTAAATTGGAAGCGCTTTGTAATTGAATGCTGAATTTGCCCTTCACTTTAAGCATAGAAGACATCATGCACGCCACACAAATGACTTGAGCTAAAAGTCGTTTCTCGACAGGGTTATAATCATGATGTTTCAACAAATCTTTTAAGGTTTGCTGTATTCGTATTAATTCGCCACGAATATGTTTTTTTTCAAAAAGAAAACGCTGGCTAAGGTCAACTGATGGTTTACTTTTACTCATTTGCTATCATTTTTATACCGCTTTTGCTAGATTTGAGCATATCAAATAAATGCTAAATTGAGTATGGAAAATATTACCCGCCTTTTAGGTTTCGACTTTGGTTTAAAACGCATTGGCGTTGCTTTTGGCCAAACTATCACCTGTTCAGCAAAACCTCTCTGCACACTCAAAGCCGATAGCGGGCTATGCGATGCTCGTGCAATCGCTAATCTCGTCAGTGAGTGGCGGCCCCAAGCTTTAATTGTCGGTCTTCCTCTAAATATGGATGATACCGAACAAGCCATCACCCAAAAGGCGCGGAAATTTTCTACTTTTCTTCAAAATGAAACAGGCCTACCTGTTCATTTATTTGATGAGCGGTTAACAACCATTGAAGCAAGAGAGCAGATTTTTAGACGGGGCGGTTGCAAAGCCCTTGAGCAAACCCAAATCGATGCGGTTGCTGCCGCCCTAATACTTGAAGGCTGGATGCAATACCGCCGTTGATTTTTCTGCTTTTTTTCTCAATAATCTTTTCCAAGCCTAGCGAAACACCATTGACAGAGTAATTTTTATGCAAAAAAAAGCCACTTTTCTTTTCTTTACGCTTCTTGTGGCCCTTTTTTTTGTCGCGGCTTCATATTACCTGGAGTTCGTTGAAGACTTAAGGCCTTGCCTTTTATGCTTTTTTCAACGCTGGCTGTTGATTTTATTTGCCGTCCTGGCCATTTTTGCTCTTTTTACCCCTTTTTTGCTACGGCGAATTTTTCTAATCATTAATGTCTTCACAGCGTTGCTCGGTAGCGTGTTCGCCATTCGCCAGATTTGGCTACAACACCAGCCCCCGTCTCAAGTGATCAGCTGCTTGCCAGATACAGCTTATTTGGTAAAGCATGTGCCATTACCTTCTCTGGTTAAAATGGCTTTTCAAGGCACGCCAGATTGTGGCGTTGTTCACGAAAGAATCATTTTTCTAAGCTTATCTGAATGGTCGCTGCTGGGGTTTGTTGTCTTGTTGATAATGACACTTTTGGCGTTTAAACGGTCTAAATGAAAAAAGGAGTGAACATCGTCCACTCCTTTTTTGCCACCCTTCAAGCATCCGTGCGAGACAATCCATGTCTACTAACTTTCCTGCTTACATACAATCCTTTGTACCCGTTCATTCTATTACAGAAAGTGCATAAAACAAGGACAAAACCTTAAGAAAACATTAAATAAAACCATGCTTACAGGAAAAATGGCCGATATCCTACAAAAATCAGAGCTTTTTTGGCCGTTTTTTCGATTTTTTCTGAAAATAGCTCTGTATTTTCGATCCAAAATACCAGCCCAAAGCTGAGCCACCGAATAAAATCAACGCAATATAGGCGGGAATCAAAGCCACAATCAGGCCTTGAAGTTTTCCGTCTGTCGAATTAAACCAATCTATCCAGTTAGTAATCGACACCCCGTCGTCGATCGGAAATAGCAAGACGCCATACACTAAGCTCAAGCTCAGCAAAAACCCGATGACGCCACCTAGGCGCCCGGAAGATTGATACTGTGTACGACTCATGATCAACATACGGTTTATCCTCGGCCGCGCAGTGTAATAGGCAAAGCTTAAGGTAAAATTACGCATCGAAACTATTTTTTGCTGAGCCCAAGAAGGGGTGGACCCTAGAGCGTGTCCCTAGTTAGCTGAATTGTGCTATCGATTGACCCAATTTTATATTGCCCTGGTGGTGCAACATTTCAAACCGCTTTTCTGTTAACACAATCACCGTTGAGCCCACATTAAAGTGCCCTATTTTATCACCACAGGAAAAGCGCGGGCCATCATCATACACCTTGGCTTCAATTTGCTTAGGCGAGCGCGGCGTCACCTTGCCTGACCACTGGGTCACAATACCAGAAACAATCATGGCACCGACAAAAATCAGCGTCATGTTACCTTGTTCTGTATCAAACTCACAAACCAAACGCTCATTACGCGCAAACAGTCCTGGTACATGATTCGCTGTCATTAAGTTCACCGAAAATAAGCGGCCAGGCACATACATGGTTTTCTTCAATCGACCATCGATGGGCATATGCACACAATGATAGTCCCTGGGTGACAAATAAATCGTAAAATAACTCCCCTGAGAAAGCTGCTTTTCTAACTCATTATCGTTGGCTAGCAAGCTTTTCAAAGAATAATTCACCCCTTTGGCTTGAAACAATTGTCCCTGCCAAACATCTCCCGATTCGCTAATAAAGCCATCAGCAGGAGAAATCAAAGCGTTGGCATTTTTTTCAAACGGTCTTAAACCAGGCTTAAGCGCGCGTGTAAAAAAATCGTTAAAGTCGGTATAGTCTTCTGGTTTTTCACGCAAAGCTTCATTCATATTCACACCAAAGCGCTTTATGAACCAACGGATCAAGCCATTTTTGAGTGGCTTGAAGCGACACAACATCAAGCTTGCGAGAAAGCGTGAAAAAAGATGATGCGGAAATAAGTATTGAGTAAGAACAAATAAAGGTTTTCTCATCGGCTTGCTCGTTTAAATAATGTCATGAAGTGTTCAAAACGTTCGGCGCTCATCAGGCCACCTTTCACCAGGCCTGTCAAGGCGCAACCTGGTTCTGCTTCATGTTGGCAGTTTCTAAATTGACAAGAACCGGTCCGCATGAGCTCTGGAAAAGCCGTGAATAAATCTGATGCGCTAAACTCATTAAGCACAAATTCCCGCACACCGGGCGAGTCAATCACGCCACCGCCTTCGGGTAAAAGAAAATACTCACTCAGACTGGTTGTATGGCGGCCTAACTGCTGCTTTTCAGAAATTTCACCGACCTCTAGCGCCTTATGGGGTAATAAGGTCTGTAATAAGCTTGATTTACCCACACCAGACTGGCCGACAAAAATAGAGGTTTCATCCAGTAAGGCCTGCTTTAATGCTACCAGTGTTTCTGGTTGGTTTACGCTACAAACATATAACTCAAAGCCCAAATCTTGATAAAGCTTATACGGTTCAAGCCCCGCTTCCAGAGATTCTGCCAGATCAACTTTATTCACCAGCAAAATCGGCTTAACGCCTAAATTAGCGGCTGCCAGTAAATAGTTATCGATTAAGCTAGCGCTGGTTTCAGGTACCACCGCCAGAACAATGATCATTTGGGTGATGTTCGCCGCTATCCATTTAGTTTTACCCAAGCGGCTATCCCGGGATAACACGGTTTTTCTTGGAAACCTAGCCGTAACAACCCACCCTTTATCTTTGCTTAAAGCCACTTCATCGCCGGGCACAAGGTGATCAAGTGTTCGGCGAATAGACGCTGTGACTTCTTCGCCTTGTTCAAGCCAAACAAGGGCTTCATCACGGTAGCGCTTCAAAACGATGGCTTTAGCATCATAAGATAACAGCTCAGCATCCTGGTTAGCCCGAATCCTGGCTTGTTGTTGGCCTGTTAATCGTCGTTTAGTCATGGTATTTTTTCTGGTAAAATTTGCAGTATACAAAAGTGAAGGTCAAAAGTATTGAAAATTTACCTGGTTGGCGGCGCGGTCCGCGATGAATGCTTAGGCCTCATTCCTAAAGAGCACGATTGGGTTGTGGTAGGCGCCACCCCTGAAGATATGCTTTCACAAGGCTACAAACCTGTAGGCAAAGACTTCCCTGTTTTCTTACATCCCAGCACGCAAGAAGAATACGCTCTAGCACGCTCTGAGAAAAAAACCGGAAAAGGCTATCACGGGTTTGTGTTTCACACAGGCCTGGAGGTTTCTCTTGAAGAAGATTTAAAACGCCGTGATTTAACCATTAATGCGATGGCCAAAGATAACGATGGTCAAATCATCGACCCCCACCATGGCCTTGACGACCTTAAACAAAAAATGCTACGCCATGTTTCTGACGCTTTTATCGAAGACCCTGTTCGTATTCTGCGCATTGCGCGTTTTAACGCGCGCTTTCCAGAATTTTCTATTGCTGAAGAAACTCTAGCCTTGATGAAAACCATGGTCAGCAATGGCGAAGTTAACGCCCTAGTGGCAGAACGTGTTTGGCAAGAAACCCTTAAAGCACTTGTGGCAGAAAAACCGTCTTTATTTTTTAACGTACTTAAGCAGTGCGGAGCCATGGCCGTCATTTTTTCAGAGCTTACCTTAATTAATCCTTTAATCGACAAACCTAACGAGCCACTCATTCGCTTCACTCTTTTGTGTGCGGATATGCTGCCATTACAGTTGACGAGCTTGTGCAAACGCTTACGTGTTCCCAAACAATACTCTGAGCTTGCCAAGTCTTTCAACGGCATTGATAAACATCACTTAAATTCACCAGAAGCTTACTTAACAGCCCTTGAAAAACTCGACGCTTTTCGACGGCCTGAACGCCTAGATCTCTACATCAGATATTTAAAAAGCTGTGATTTAAGCCGCGAAGCAACGACGCTAAACAGGGCATTTTTAGCCGCAAAAACTGACAGCCTAAAAACACTGATCGAACAAGAAAAGCCTGATGACATCAGCGCGTTTATCCATTCGATACGTCTACAGAAAATACACGATGCCCTCCGTCATTAAACCGATTACGCTCGGCAACTTACACTTACCTCACAATCTGATTCAAGCACCTTTAGCCGGGGTGAGCTCTGCGCCTTTTCGTGAATTACCACAAGCTTTTTTACCACCCGCCTATGCTTGTACAGAGATGATGTCAGCCAAAGCGCTCTGTACCCAGCCGTTGCATTTACAAGGTCGCTTTTTGTATAAATCACCCCAAGAAGGTTTATTGTGCTATCAGCTCTCAGGCACAAACCCAACTGAACTAGCTCATGCCTGTAAAATCGTAGAAGCCCATGGCGCTGACCTAATCGATTTAAACTGTGGCTGTCCAAAACTAAAAATTCGTAAAAAAGGTTGTGGCTCGAAACTCTTGGAGACCCCAGATAGTTTACGCATGATCATACGTGCAATGCGCCAAGCCACTGCGCTGCCTTTATCCATAAAAATTCGTTTGCCTGCTGAAAACAGCTTGGACTACTTGCCAGAATTGCTTAGCATCATTCACGAAGAGGCTCTCGACTTTATTGTCGTTCATGCGCGCAGCTGGAAAGATGACTATGACAAAGCGGTTGACTTAGATCGCCTTGCTACATTCAAAGCCAACTGTAAAATCCCGGTCATTGCCAATGGGGACGTAAAAGATTCAGCGTCGGTTAAGCATTGCCTGGAAAAAACGGGCTGTGACGGCGTAATGATTGGTAGAGCTAGTGTGGGACAACCCTGGCTATTTCAACAAATTGTTAACGAGCTTCAAGGACATGAGTTTCATCGCCCACCCAACGCTTCTATTGCTCAACGACTCGTTCAACATGCAGAAGGTTTGGCCACATTATTAAACGCAGAAAAACCCGCCGTACTTCAAATGCGAAAACTCAGTAAGTACTATTCTCGTGAGCAACCTTGGCAAAAGGCATTTTTATCCGAGGTCTATCAATGCGAAAATCTTGAGGCTTTGCGTACGGTCATTTCAAGATTTTTTAGCGATTAAGGCGCGATGACTTTAAACGTTGTGAGCTTCCCGCAAAGCACGGATCGCTTCACGCATCGTTTTCATAGCCTGGTAATCGCCCTTATCTTGCGCCACCTCCAAACCCTTTTGGTACGCGCGCTTGGCTGCTTCGTACTGCATCAAAAGCTCTAGGGTTTGGCCATACATTTTCCAGGCTGCCGTATAGCGCGAATCCTGGTCCAACGCCGTCTCATAATGCAACAAAGCTTCTTCGGGGTTTCGTTCTTGAATATAGGCATTAGCCAGACCAAAACGTATCAAGGCATTATCTTGACCTTCGGCTAACATCGATTTGAGATTATCAATAACACTCATGGTGACAACCTCCTTTTTGAACACCACTAGATAGGACTGGGTAGTTTAGACTACTGATGTATTTTTTGCACAAAAAAAGGTAAAAATTTACTTTTTGCCTTATAAATCAATGATTTTTCTCGAAAACAGCGGCGCTTAAGTATCCAAAACAGCGTCCAAGGCAAACTGTTCGATAAACTCACGACGCGGCTCCACGTGATCGCCCATAAGCGTCGTGAACAATTGGTCAGCGGCAACCGCATCTTCCACTGTAACCTGAAGTAGACGACGATTTTCAGGGTCCATCGTCGTTTCCCAAAGCTGACCAGGGTTCATTTCACCCAAACCTTTATAGCGCTGAATTCCCTGGCCTTTTTTCGCATCCTCCAGTAACCATTCCAAGGCACTGATAAAGCTGACCACTTCAAACTTTCGACCGTCTTTTTGAACGTAGGCGCCTTCCTCGACCACGCTCATCAACGCGTGACCACTTTCAGCGATCAATTGGTAGTCTGTGGTTGCCACAAAAGCAGGGTCTAAATTGAATAAGCGCTCTTGGCTATGTTCAACTTCTGTGACCACCAAGGTTTGACCATTTTCGTGTGCATCAACCTGCAATTGGTAACTCGGCGTTTTCGCGCCGTTCAAGTGGTTTTGCAGTATTGAAATAAAGCTAACATCTTCTGCCAAATTTACCCTATTTAAATTTGGCATTTTGGATAAAGCATCCAGTAAAGCGCGCGGATAACGACGCGATAAACGATCAATCATACGCTTCAGAGTGAAATAGGTTTGTGCCAATTTTTCGAGCGCTTGACCGCTGATACCGGGCGCTTGCGCACTCGGATGCAAGCTCGCATCATCCAATGCTATTTGCAACAAATAGGCATCCAAGGCGACATCATCTTTTAAATAGCGTTCTTGCTTGCCTTTTTTAGCTTTATACAAAGGTGGCTGAGCAATATGAATATGGCCACGCTGTACAAGCTCTGGCATTTGTCGGTAGAAAAAGGTAAGCAGCAAGGTACGAATGTGCGCGCCATCAACATCAGCATCGGTCATAATGATAACACGGTGATAACGCAATTTGTCTGGGTTATATTCATCTCGGCCAATACCACAACCTAGCGCCGTGACTAAGGTGCCAATTTCTTGTGATGAAAGCATTTTATCAAAACGGGCTTTTTCAACGTTTAGAATTTTACCGCGCAAAGGCAAAATCGCTTGGTTTTTTCTGTTTCGACCTTGTTTAGCCGAACCACCCGCTGAATCACCCTCTACGATAAATAATTCAGACAACGCAGGATCGCGTTCTTGGCAGTCAGCCAATTTGCCTGGCAGACCTGCGATATCCAAGGCACCTTTTCGACGCGTCATTTCGCGAGCTTTACGAGCAGCTTCACGTGCGCGGGCTGCGTCGATGATTTTACCGGCGATGATTTTGGCTTCTTGTGGGTTTTCTAATAAATAATCTTGCAGTTTTTCTGCCATCAAGCTTTCAACCACAGGGCGAACTTCTGATGACACTAATTTATCTTTTGTTTGCGATGAAAATTTCGGATCCGGTACCTTGACTGACAACACCGCAGTCAGCCCTTCCCTAGAATCGTCACCCGATAAATTTAATTTGTATTTTTTAACAAGGCCTTCATTTTCTAAGTAGCTATTTAATGTGCGTGTAAGCGCGCCACGAAAACCGGCTAAGTGAGCACCGCCATCACGCTGTGGAATATTGTTCGTGAAACAAAACACATTTTCCTGAAATCCGTCGTTCCACTGCATCGCAATTTCGACCTGTATATTATTTCTTTCAGCGGTAAATGCAAATATGGCTTTATTTAACGGTGTTTTATTCGCATTAAGGTAATCCACGAATGACTGAATACCGCCTTTGTATTCGAATACATCGCCCTTCCCATTGCGCTCGTCACTTAACTCAATGCGCACGCCAGAATTCAAAAACGAAAGTTCGCGCAAACGCTTGGCTAAAATATCGTAATGAAATTCTGTTTGAGCAAAAATTTTAGGCGACGGTTTAAAATAAACTTGTGTCCCGTTTTTTTCAGTGGCTTCACCTGTCTCCAATGGTGCTTGTGGTTCACCCAAGCAATAGGTTTGACGATGAATTTTTCCGTGTTTAAAAATCGTTAAGCGCAGCTCATCGGATAATGCGTTAACCACAGACACGCCCACGCCGTGCAAACCGCCTGACACTTTATACGAGTTATCGTCAAATTTACCGCCAGCATGCAGCACTGTCATAATGACCTCAGCGGCAGAGTGACCTTCTTCAGGGTGCATTTCAACTGGAATACCGCGACCATTATCTTCAACAGTAATGCTATTGTCGCTGTGAATGCTAACTTTGATTGTGTCACAATGACCGGCGAGTGCTTCGTCAATTGAGTTATCCACGACCTCAAACACCATGTGGTGCAAGCCTGTACCATCATCGGTGTCACCAATGTACATCCCTGGGCGTTTTCGAACAGCATCCAAACCCTTTAAGACTTTAATACTGGAAGCGCCATACTCTTGTTGTGACATGGAAAAACCCTTTAAAAATCAGCTCGCCAGTATAGCAATTTGTGGTTTTTTTAGCTATACAATCGCGTTATTATCACCTTTTAAATTGGGCTCACTGGCGTTGATGAAAAATGAATGCTTAATTATTTTGGGTGCAACCAATGATGATGAAGGACAGTTATCTCCGCTAGCTATTTCACGCCTTGATAAAGCCATCGAGATCATCAAATCCAAGCCGCAACTTAGGCGAAGCTCTTCTGTTTTACTTACCGGTGGTTTTGGTGATCATTTTAACCGCACAACAAGCCCTCACGCCGAATTATTAAGAGGCTATCTTCTTAAAAAAGGTGTCGAAAATGACGCTATTTGTAGAGATCTTGTTTTATCTAGTAACACAATCGAAGATGCTGAGCTTTCAGCAAAGCGGCCTGACTGCTTAAATTTTGATCAAATTAACTTATTGACCTCGGATTTTCATCTTGAAAGAGCGCTTTTTCTTTTTCATGCCAACCTACCAAAACACACTATCGTCGGTATTGCCTCTAAAACCCCAGCTCATATTAATAGAAAGCCGCTGATAGAACACGAGACACGCACTTTGAAGTGGCTACAAGCTCACTATGTCCCCGCACAATCGGCTGCTGATCGTTAAACGGATTTAACCTCGCCGCGTTCCACGTGGAACACGGCGGGCATTTTACCCAGCAACTCAAGCTCTACGTCGCCTTGCTCGATCACTGAAATAAATACCTGAGCATTTATGGCCCGCAAACAGGACAGCATTCGGCGCAATACCGCTTGGTCCAGCTCTGCTGCAATATCATCAACTAACACCAGCGGTCTGTTTTGAGACCGAGCCTCAGCTGAGTACATGGCAAACTGTGCCAATGAAACCGCTAGCAATAAGGCTTTTTGCTGCCCCCTGGAAAACACATCTTTTACCAAACCGTTTTCAGTTTTAAATAACAAATCCGCGCGGTGAGCACCATAATAAGTAAAGCCGCGTTGATAATCCTCAGCTAAACTCATCGCCAGAGAGTTTTTGAAGTCACATCCGGCTTTTGCACCTGATTTATACGTGACAACAATGGATAATCCAGGCAAAAACGCTGAAGCAAGCCTCGTTATCTCAGAAACAAAGCCGTCCCAGTATTTTTGGCGGAAATGGTCGATATTCTCGGCCATCGCGACAAGCTCGTCGTCCCAAGCCGTCACCTGGTCTTCAGAAAGACGCATTTTCAGCGCCTTATTGCGCTGCTTCAACGCTTTTTGGTAACGACTCCAATACGCAAAGAATTGAGGTTCCACGTGGAACAATAGCCAATCCAATAAATGACGTCGTTTTTGCGACCCGCCCATAAACACATCGAAAGAATCATAATTCAACAGCACCATAGGCAGAACCCGAGCGAGCTGGGAAACAGAGTCCGGTTTTTCACCCGAAAGCTTAATAACAGCGGGTTCGGTCAGCGATTTTTGAATCCCTAGCGTGGTTGAATCGTCACATTCAGCAAATAAAGTAAACGCAGGCTGATCAAAAGCGATAACCCGTTGATTAATATGATTTCGAAAAGAACGACTGGTACTTAAATAGTAAATAGCTTCAAACAAGCTCGTTTTACCGGAGCCATTATCACCGTAAAATAGATTAAAATTTGGGCAAAAATTTAATGAAACGTGAGTCAGGTTTCTAAAATGATTAATAGTTAACCTTTTTAGTGTCATTCCGCGCTCATGACCGAATTTTTACAAACGCATCGGCATGACAACATACAAGCTTGTCGAGCTGTCGTCTTCAGATTCAAACAACAGACTGCTATTGGCATTGCTCATCGAAATTTTAAGCTCACCTGCTGGCAAGGCATTTAAAACATCTAAAACATAATTCACATTCACACCAAACTGCAACTCAGGGCCGTCGTAACGAGCGGGAATTTCATCATGAGCTTGTTCTTGTTCTGGATTATTTGCTTCGATTTGCAGTAAATTTGCCTTGAACGTGAGACGAACTCCATGAAATTTCTCATTACACAGAATTGAGGCGCGAACCAAAGCCTGTTTAAACTGATCGCGGTCCAGATAAGCAAATTTATCGGCGCCCTTAGGTAGAACACGTTTGTAGTCCGGAAATTTGCCGTCAATAAGCTTCGAAGTGAATTGAAAACGCTCATGGGCAATATGAATATGGTTAATATTCAAATGGACCTGAAGCCTATGATCTTCCTGGCTGTTTAGCAGTCTAGAGAGTTCCATCACCCCCTTGCGAGGCACAATCACAGACATCGCCTCTTTAACGGACGTTTTTTCGGCAAAATCAGACAAAGCCAAACGATGACCGTCAGTTGCAACCATGTGAATATGATCTTTGGCCAACTCAAACAACATACCATTGAGATAATAGCGCACATCTTGTTGAGCCATTGCAAAAGCCGTATGGTCAATAAGCGATTTTAGGTCCGCTTCGGGCAAATTAAAGGAAACAGCCGCATTATCCATCGACACACTTGGAAACTCGTTAGCCGGCAACAATGCTAATTGAAAACGACTCTTGCCGGATTTTAAAGCTAAACGCTGTCCTTCTGTTTTAAATTGAATAGGATTTTCTTCATTTAAAGCGCGGCAAATATCCATCAACTTTTTTGCAGGAACAGTGATCATTGTATCGCTTTTAATATCAATAACATCAGCTGTGGCCATCAACTGCAATTCTAGATCCGTGGCTGTTATTCGAAGTTTTTTATCGGCAATGGATAACAACACATGAGAAAGAATGGGTAGAGTTTGGCGTTTTTCAACCGCGCCAGAAACTTGATTTAACGCATTCAAAAGCGATGAACGTGAAATAGTGATTTCCATAGTCCTTTCCCGTTATGTGGTTAAAATTCGAATTAAATTTTTATAATCCTCAGCAATTTCACTGCTGGTATCCCTAAGCTCGAGCATTTTTCGACAAGCGTGTAAGACAGTAGTGTGATCTTTTCCACCAAATGCATCACCAATTTCTGGCAAGCTGTGATTAGTGAGCTCCTTTGATAAGGCCATTGCCATTTGACGAGGCCTGGCTACAGAGCGACTTCGACGCTTAGACAAAACATCTGAAACTTTGATTTTATAATATTCAGCCACCGTCTTAATAATATTTTCTATACTGATTAATTTATCCTGAAGCGTCAGCAAATCTTTTAAGGCTTCTTTGACAAAATCCGTGGTAATTTCACGTCCGGTGAATTGCGCATTAGCAATCACACGCTTTAATGCGCCTTCTAATTCACGCACGTTTGATCGAATACGTTTTGCAATAAAGAAAGCGACATCACTATTTAAATGAACACCTTGAGCTTCTGCTTTACTCATTAAAATCGCTACACGAGTCTCTAATTCAGGCGGCTCAACAGCAACGGTTAAACCCCAGCCAAAACGAGAACGTAGCCGTTCCTCAAGGCCACTCACTTCTTTAGGATAACGATCACAAGTAATGATGATTTGTTTATTATTTTCTAACAAAGAATTAAACGTATGAAAAAATTCTTCTTGCGAACGATCTTTGCCAGCGAAAAATTGAATATCATCGATCAATAGTAAATCAACTGAGCGATAAAAACGCTTGAACTCATCCATGGTATTGGTTTGAAGCGCTCTTACCATATTGGCTACAAAGCGTTCTGAATGCAAATATAAGACTTTGGCATTAGGCTTATCATGCAGCATAGCATTGCCAACAGCATGCATTAAGTGTGTTTTACCTAAGCCCACACCACCATAAATTAATAATGGGTTGTTGGCGCCACCGGGGCTTTCAGCCACTTGGTGAGCCGCTGCATACGCAAACTCATTGGATTTACCTTTTACAAACTTATCAAAAGTAAAGTTACGGTTCACATTGGATTTAAATTCAGTGACTTCGACTTTTTGAGCACTGGTGGTTGTGTTAACCCTTTTGACAGGAAAAGTAGGCGCATCGGCGGTTTTTCGGCTACCAACTTGTAGTGAAACAGTAGGCGGCTCATCATTACCTGACAGTTCAGCCACTAACTGACAAATCGTATTATAGAATTTATCGTTGACCCAATCAATCACAAAACGATTCGGCGCGTACAAAATTAATCGAGAATCCTTTTCTTCAGCTTGCAAAGGCAAAACCCAAGTATTGAAATCCTGTTCTTTAATTTGTGTTTGTAATTGCTGTAAACATTGTTGCCAAATGTCAGCCACGCGTTAGCCCTTTAAGCCCAGAGAAAAATGAGGGGAAAGTGTATACGCCTTTACCCACAGAATCCAGGTTCTGTGGATAAAATTTTCAAAGCAAGTTTGTATAATTTTTTTACAGTTTCCTCTAAAAAATAGCTTCTTGTAAAATAAAAAGCTGTGCATAAAGGGGCTAATAAACCAGGAATAAGCTGTGCTTAATTGGCTTAACAACTCGCTCTGTGGATAACTCAAGCTTTTCACCCCAGTTTATACCGACTTATACGCGCCAAAAAATCGACTTATCAAATAAATAACTTATTGTTTTTATTATTTTTAATAATTTTATCCACAGAATGTATTCACATAATAATAACTATAATTAAATTATATATCTTATTTATATTATTTATGGGATGTGAACCATTTAGAAAAACAAGCTTTCAGATTGACAAGCCTTCAAAATAAAAATATGATGCTCGACCTGAATTTTAGGATTGGTTATGAAAAGAACATATCAACCCAGTAACTTAAAACGAAAAAGAACCCACGGTTTTCGTGCACGCATGGCAACAAAAAGTGGTCGTCAATTAATCAATCGACGACGCGCTAAAGGACGTAAGCGCCTTTCTGCTTAATGCCATTTTATTTCTCTAAGTTACTTAGGCTTCGAAAAAAAAACGAGTTTAATCGCTTAAAAAAAGGCGATGGTAAGCTCGTTTTTGATCAATTTGTATTAGTCAGTAAAAAGGCTGAACTTTCGATCCCGCGTTTGGGTATTATTGTTAGCAAAAAAGTGTCAAAGAAAGCGTGTATTCGAAATCAATACAAACGCGTCATTCGAGAAAGTTTTCGTTTAAAAGCCAACACATTAAAACCGGTCGATTATTTAGTGATCGTCAGGCATAATCTCACGCACGATAAATACCACTTACGTCAATCATTGGATAAAGCATGGCAGCGCTACAGCGAGTAATACAAAAGATGTTATTCATCATGGTTGTCATGTACCAAAAAGCGCTCAGTCGCTTTTTGCCTGCCCGTTGTCGGTTTTATCCCAGTTGCTCAGCTTACGCTAAAGAAGCCTTCCAAAAACATTATTTACTGACTTCAATTTTCCTTGTGAGTAAGCGCTTATTAAAGTGTCACCCTATGTGTAATGGCGGGTATGATCCCGTCCCCGAAAAAAAGAGTTAAACGATTATGGATTTTAAACGGATTATTTTATATGTGATTATTTTTGCTTTGGGCATTCAATTATACAGCTTATGGTTAAAGGAAAATCCACCTGCAACAAAAAAAACAACACACGTTGTAAAAACAGCACAAATAGATTCAACAGAAATTAAGCAAGCTTTACCTGTGAATACGCATACAGGCGCTAAAGATGCGCATGGTACTGTTGCCCCGGATAAACAAATTCAAGTTCATACCGATGTTTTAAATGTATCAATCGATGAAGCGACAGGTCGCTTATTAGAAACCAGCTTACCTAAATACCCACTATCGGTGAAAAATAAAAATACACCGTATGTCTTGCTAAACCAATCACCGAAAACCTACTACACAGCCATATCCGATGTCACAGGTTTAAATGCAATCGAATTTAAAAGCCAAAAAAGCCAGTACACCCTGCAACCTGGTGAAAAAACACTGACAGTGAATTTATACGGTGAAAAAAATGGATTAAGTGTAACAAAACAATTTATTTTCACTAAAGGAAGTTATGCAATTAACACCAGTTATACGATTGTTAATCACGGAAGGCAGCCTTGGGAAGGTCGCTATTTTATGCAGACGATTCGAAAAGCGCCAAAAGACAGTACGCATTTAATCGGTCCACGTAAATTTTTAGGTGTTGCAACCTCATCAAAAAAAGAACCTTTTGATAAACACACATTTAAAGATTTAAAAGAAACACCCATTTCAGAATCCATCGAAGGCGGCTGGTTGGCTTTTGTTCAGCACTATTTTTTAACGGCTTGGATTCCTAATAAACAACAACCCTACTTTTATCAGAGCCAATCGTTAAACGGCGACTTATACTCAGTGACATTAATGGGGCCAAGTATATCGGCAGCCCATGGTGAAACCTTAGAAATGCGTTCCAATTTTTACGTAGGACCGGAACTCAAAAATCAATTAGATGCACTTTCACCCCATTTAGCATTAACGATTGATTACGGGTTTTTTGCAGTTATTTCAGTGCCTTTATTTGCCATCATGAAATATATCCATGCCGTTGTCGGTAATTGGGGCGTGGCGATTATTTTATTAACCGTACTCATTAAGCTAATTTTTTATAAACTTTCAGAAAAAAGTTTTAGATCAATGGCCATGATGCGAGATCTACAACCAAAAATTCAGGCCCTAAAAGAACAATATAAAGACGATAGGCAGGCTCTGGGTCGTGCCACCATGGAGTTATACCGTAAAGAAGGGGTCAATCCCATGGGTGGTTGTTTACCTATGGTTGTTCAAATTCCTGTGTTCATTGCTTTGTATTATGTATTGGCAGAATCCGTACAGCTTCGTATGGCGGACTTTTTATGGATACATGATTTATCGATGAAAGACCCTTACTATATTTTACCGATTCTTATGGGTGTGAGCATGTTTGTTCAGCAAAGACTTAGCCCACCGGCTGCAGATCCTATGCAAGCCAAAATGATGATGTTTATGCCAGTGTTTTTCACCATCATCTTTTTAAATTTTCCAGCAGGTTTAACGTTATATTGGCTAACCAATAATACCATCACTGTTTTGCAACAATGGTATATTTTGCAAAAGCATAAAAAAGGCCATTACCAAAAGAAAGCTAAAAAAAAGCGTAAAAAGTAATGGTGCAACCCACTGATACGATTATTGCTATCGCCACACCACCGGGTCACGGTGGTGTAGGTATTGTAAGAGTATCAGGCCCACATGCCTTAGAGTGCGCAAAAAAATTAAGTAAAAAAACAGACATCCAGCCTAGAAAAGTTGTATTCACTGAATTTTTTGATGAAGATGATCAAATTATTGATCAAGGCTTAAGTCTATTTTTTCAATCACCACGCTCATTCACAGGCGAAGATGTGGTTGAATTTCAGGCGCACGGCGGCCCTATTATTTTAGACAGTATTATTAAAACTTGTTTGAGCTTGAATAATGTTCGCTTGGCAAAACCTGGCGAATTTACAGAACGTGCATTTTTGAATAATAAAATCGATTTGGTGCAAGCTGAAGCCATTGCTGATTTAATCAACGCGAGCACTAAACAAGCGGCTCAATCGGCTATTCAATCCTTACAGGGCACATTTTCAAAAGCAATTAATGAGCTTCTGGAAAAACTCATTCAGTTGCGTTTGTATGTGGAAGCAGCCATTGATTTTCCCGAAGAAGAAATTGATTTTATTAATGATGGGAAAATTGCATCAGCACTGAATAATTTAAAACATCAATTTAACGCCATTTATGCGTCAGCAAAACAAGGCCATTTATTACAAGAGGGCATGAAGGTTGCGATTGTTGGCCATCCTAATGCCGGAAAATCGAGCTTATTAAATGCTTTGTCAGGCCGTGATACGGCAATTGTCACAGATATTGCCGGCACCACACGGGATATTATTCGTGAATCCATTAACATTGATGGTATGCCTTTGCATATTATTGATACGGCAGGACTTAGAAAAACTACTGATAGCATTGAAAAAATGGGTATCGATCGTGCTTGGCAAGCCATGGATGAAGCAGATGTTATTTTAGTGCTATTGGATGGTTCCAAAGAAACTTTGGAAGACTTAGAACAGAATTGGCCCGAGCTAATTCAGCAAAAGCAGCATAAAAAATTCTGCGTTGTTGTGAATAAAATTGATTTAATGAATCAAACAGCAAGAATTGAAAAAAATGAAACATACGATGTGGTATTCATTTCTGCCAAGCTTCAACAAGGTTTGGAGCATTTAAAAACACATTTAAAAAGCTTAATGAATTACCAAAGTGATTCTGAAGGTCTGTTTATCGCACGCCGAAGACACATTGATGCACTTGAAAAAACGGATAAACACTTAAAGCTTGCTGATACCGCGCTTAATAATCATCAAGCCGGTGAAATAGTGGCTGAAGAATTACGTTTAGCGCAAAACCATCTTAATGAAATCACGGGTGAATTCACTTCTGATGATTTACTCGGTAAAATTTTCTCGACCTTCTGTATTGGTAAATGACAGCACACTTTACTTTTTACACAATTCGTATTAAAAATAAACCCGATTCAAAATCATAAGGAAAAAGGTATGTTGAAAGGGTTTGGTTTAATTATTTTAATTATTTCAGTTAATGCGTTCGCGACAGATTCTATCTGTGATTTAATGAATCATACAAATGGACAAAAGGTAATCTTTGCGACAAATAATTTAAAAGGTATTGATCACTATGGCCTTGCGCTTAAAAAAACAAATACGAATGAAATAGCAGGTACGTATTACCACCTGCGCATTGTCTCAAAAGATATTGCAGTGCCTTTTACGGCAAAATGTGAAAACAATAGTTTTACCTTCAATGTCGATCCAGAAGGCGTAAAAGATTTAGGGCAACGAACCGCAAGATTAGAAAACGGTAAATTGGTATTAGATTATTTCTTTAAAGATGATCATATCGTGACAAAAACATTGGAGCGTTGCACATCAGCCATGTGTTAAGGCAGACGATAATTTTCTCTTCTTTGAGCAGAAGCGCCAATACATGTACCAATCAAACAACCTAACATTGAACATACTATTAAAGTTAAGCCAAATGTAATCCTATTACCCAATGCACGTGGCGGCGTATTATCGAAAATATCTTGAGGGTGTTTTAAGTCAAATAAACGAAAGCCTAAACGATTTGAAAAGCAGTCGTTGTTAAGGCAAGAAAAGCCAAAATAAATATTTAAGCAAATAGCAAAAGACACACCAATAAAAGTTCCGAATTTTGCATGGCTTCGAATAACGTTTGGCATAGATTTAACCAGTTTATAATTGTTGTTTATTGATGATAACAAAGGCTAGATTAACAAAGGCTAGATTAACTTGATCGAATAAGCGATTAATCTATAATAGGCCAAAATTTTTACAGAATAAGCACCATGGATATCCATAAACAGTACGATGTGATTGTGGTCGGCGGCGGCCATGCCGGCACAGAAGCCGCTTTAGCTGCAGCGCGTAGTGGCGCAGCCACCCTATTGCTTACACACAATATCGAAACCATCGGCCAGATGTCCTGCAATCCTTCGATTGGTGGTATCGGTAAAGGCCATTTGGTCAAAGAGGTGGATGCACTCGGTGGCATTATGGCACGAGCAAGTGATTTGGGTGGGATTCAATTTCGCACCTTAAACGCGAGCAAAGGCCCCGCTGTAAGGGCCACACGTGCCCAGGCGGATCGTAACCTTTATAAGCAGGCCGTTCGTCATGCGGTTGAAAACCAAACGAATCTCAGTCTTTTTCAGCAGGGTGTTGATGACCTAATCATTGAGCATGATTGTGTTACCGGTGTGGTGACCAATATGGGTTTAAGCTTTAAAGCTAAAACGGTCGTAATGACCACCGGTACGTTTTTAGGCGGCACCCTACACGTTGGCGATAAAACATCCATTGGCGGACGCGCGGGTGACCAAGCCGCAACAACGCTAGCTAAAAAACTGCGAGAGCGCCCTTTTCGCATTGCGCGTTTGAAAACAGGCACGCCACCACGTATCGATGGCCGAACCTTAGATTACAGTAAAATGCAGGTTCAACCGGGTGATACGCCGACGCCGGTGTTTTCGTTTATGAGCTGCCGTGAAGAACATCCACAACAAGTGCCTTGCCATATCACGACCACCACGGAAAAAACCAAAGAGATCATTGAGAAAAACATCCATCGTTCAGCGATGTATTCTGGTCATATTGAAGGTATTGGGCCACGCTATTGCCCCTCGATCGAAGATAAAATCGTGCGTTTTAGTGACAAAGCCACACATCAAATATTTGTTGAGCCTGAAGGTTTAGATGTCTTTGAAATTTACCCTAATGGCATTTCAACCAGTCTACCGTTCGATGTACAATTGGATTTTGTGCGCTCAATTGTGGGTTTTGAACACGCGCACATCACACGCCCGGGTTATGCAATTGAATACGACTTTTTTGACCCGCGTGATTTAAAACAGAGCCTTGAAACCAAGCTCGTGGAAAATTTATTTTTCGCCGGCCAAATTAATGGCACAACAGGCTATGAAGAAGCGGCCGCACAAGGCTTGATTGCCGGGCTAAATGCCGCCAGAAAAGCGCAAGAGAAAGAAGCATGGACGCCAAGGCGAGATGAAGCCTATATGGGTGTATTGATTGATGATTTGATCACTAACGGCACGATGGAACCTTATCGTATGTTCACCTCGCGCGCAGAGTACCGTTTATTACTGCGAGAAGACAACGCGGATTTACGCTTGACCGCAAAAGGCTACGAGCTTGGCTTAATTGATGAAGTTCGCTGGCAAGCTTTTGGTGAAAAATGTGAGGCCATTGAAAAGGAATGTGAGCGATTGAAAAGCACCTGGATTGTGCCAGGCAAGGAACAGGCTAAAAAAGCTGAAGCGATTTTAGGTCAAGCGTTAACACGCGAATACACCTTAGAAGATTTGTTGCGTCGGCCCGAAGTGAGTTACGAACAGATTCGCACGATTATCGATAGCGACATTATTCACGATGAAAAAGTGGCTGAGCAAGTCGAAATTCAAGCAAAGTATGCCGGTTATATCGATCGCATGCACGATGAAATTGCCCGCACCATAAAAAATGAACACACAAAAATTCCAGCTCACTTTGACTACTCGGCCATTTCAGGCTTGTCAGCTGAAATTACCCAAAAATTAAAACAAGCCAAACCTGAAACGATAGGCCAAGCTTCTCGAATTTCAGGCGTGACACCTGCAGCCATTTCCTTAATTTTGGTGATGTTAAAAAAGCAATCTCGTTAATCAACTTGAGCAATAATATGAACAACAGCGAGCAAAAACTTCAAGCCTATTTAGTCTTGCTTAAAAAATGGAACAAGGTGTTTAACCTCACTGCGATTGAGTCTGATGAGGCGATGATGGATTTGCATTTGCAAGACAGTTTAAATATACAGCCCTTTTTGCAGGGCGATAGAATTTTAGATGTGGGCAGTGGCGCGGGCCTTCCAGGCATTCCTTTAGCGATTGCATGTCCGGATAAACAATTTTATTTGTTAGACACAAATGGCAAGCGCACACGTTTTCTAACACAGGTCAAAATTGAGTTGGGTTTGAATAATGTTCATGTGATTAAATCGCGCGTTGAGACATATTCGCCTGACGGCTTATTTACAAGCATCACGTCCAGAGCTTTTTCCTCACTGAGCGATTTTTTTGATAAAACCCATCATTTGCTCGAAAAAGAAGGCGTGTTATTAGCCATGAAGGGCCAATACCCTGAAGAAGAATTAAAAGCGATTCATACGCCGTATGAAGTCAAAACACTGCCTGCGCTAAAACAGCATGATGCGCGGCATTTGGTGGTTATAAAGCGTTAGGCTGCGGCAGTTTTTTGCTTAAGTCTAGAAAGCTTCTTTTTATGACTTAATGTAACATTGTAATCCAACTTGGCTTTATCTAAGCTGTCTTGTATTGCGCGTTCCACAAAAATATAGTCTGGATAGCCTAAAGCTTCGGCGATATCTTTTGCACGATAAATACTGACGGGTTTTCTGTTTTTCTCAATATCACATAATTGCTGTTGAGAGATACCAATGCGTCTGGCAAGTTCAGCTTGTGTTATTTCATCAGCCGTTCTGTGAGAAAGCACGAGCTCGCCAAATGTTCTTACGCCGCCGATGATTTTATCAAGTTTTTCTAGCGTTTTATCGGATAAGTTTTTTTTAGTACGCATGTTTGTTGACCTCTTCTATGTTAACAAAGGTGACTGCTTTGTTAGATTTAAGCTTGTCAATAATTCTATAAGCTTTATTGAGTCTCGCCGAACGTTGTCCTGTGCGATCTCCGCTCAAGGCTTCATCCTTATAACCTGGATATTGCTGAGCGGCCAATAAACCTTTGTTTTTCACAAAATAAACCCAGTCACGTAGGGCCAGTTTAATTTGTAGATTTTTTGGCAGCTTTTTTGTTTGTTTTAGAGCTTTTCGAGAAAACTCCACGTCAAAAACAGTAGTGTTCATAGTGTTTACCTTTAAAATATTACACAAAAAAAGTGAAAAACACAAGCCTAGAATACGACTCGCATTGTTAGAATGGTTTTGGAATGTCTCTGAAGTAAGAGAAGAAACGCCATAGTAGCAAAAAAAGGCGAAGCTGTGTATGCTTTGGGCTACTCAAGAAGGACAGGCTCATGGGCAAGATTATTGCAGTCACCAACCAAAAAGGTGGCGTAGGCAAAACGACATCCACGGTGAATCTCGCGGCATCGTTAGCGACGATGAACCGTAAGGTATTGCTGATCGATTTAGACCCTCAGGGTAACGCCACCATGGCCAGCGGTGTGAATAAATACGAGCTTGATGGCTCCATTAACGATGTCTTACTCGGCAAAAAACCTGCTGCAGAGTTGGTGCGCGGTTCAAGCAATGTTTACGATATTTTGCCAGCCAATGGGGATCTTACGGAAGCCGAAGTCAATTTGTTTCAACAAACGGATCGCGAATACGCACTGAAAAATGCCTTAGCACCCTTAAAGCCGCGCTACGATTTTATGTTGATAGACTGCCCGCCTACGTTAAATATGTTAACGATTAATTCGCTGGTTGCGGCCGACTCAGTCATTATCCCTATGCAATGTGAATACTATGCCTTAGAAGGCTTGTCTTCATTGCTTGATACAATTCGAAGTTTACAAGACGTCGCTAATCCTACGCTGCAAATTGAGGGTTTGCTCCGTACGATGTATGACACACGCAACCGCTTGGCCACAGATGTGTCTAAAGAATTGCTTACGCATTTTGGCGATAAAGTCTTTCGTACCGTAATCCCGCGCAATGTCCGCTTAGCCGAGGCGCCTAGCTACGGCCAGGCGGCGATACAATATGATCGCTCCTCACAAGGTGCTCTGGCCTATATCGCTTTGGCTGGTGAGCTGTTGCGGCGCCAATAGCTCTTCTTAAGCTTGGCTTAAGCTTTTTCGGCTACAATTAACGAAAATAATAATAAAAGGTTAATTTATGTCACGATCAAAAACCAAGGTTGTTCCTGTGCGCTTTCATGGTGCAGAGGCCACAGATAATATCCCCGCTTATGTTGTGCTGGCTTTTTTGAAAAGGCAGCTCTTTCGTCGAGAGCGATGTTCTATACAGAATTTATTGCTAAAAGAGTCCTATATGAACGTGGTTCGGGCACTTTTTGAACGAAATCACATGGAAAGTCAGACCGTGTTGAATGATAGTGACGATAGCCGGGCCGCGGTTCATGGTATCTTAAACCAGGTGCTTGCTGTTGATCGAGCAATAACCCGAGGCCAATTGGCTGACAAGAAGATGCTCTCAGTCTGTGTGGCGGTTTACCACGCGCTTTCTAATAATCTTGGGGTTTTTGGTGTAGCTGAGCAACTTAAGGGCTTGCAAGACTTTAGCGAGGAAAAAATTTTAGCGTTAGCGGCCTCAATGCATGAAATGAGAGAGGTTGCGGCTAAGCGTTTTGATGACCTTTCTGAGCCAGAAAGTGACGATAGTCGGCTTAACCAAGGCTTTGCAGTCGATGATAGTGACGGCTCTATGTTGGGCGGGCAAGCCTCGCCTTCATCTGGCGCGCCGGATGTTGAGGTTCGAAAAACGTTGCCATTCAGGCCTCGGCGATGTGCTTCTGAGCTTGATCGGGCGCTCAACTCTGCCAAAAGAACACAGTGTTCTGGCGCGCGGGCTGCTTTATTCAGCGCGGCGCCTTCTGCTCCTGCTGGCCCTACCAATGAGCCCGACGCAGCTTGTAGCAGACCATCGGCAACACGATCATGATGATCAAGCCGCCGACGAGTAGACTTTCGTAGTGCAGTAGGCTGCCCACTTGTATCGAACTGGGCGGGAAAAAGCCGACAATGGTCGTGATTATGCTGGCAAGTATGCCAAAACCTGCGACCAGGCACATGCCGAAAAACCCGCCGGGGATCCGAAAAGCTCGCGGTCTGTCCGCATGTTTGACACGCAGCCAAATGCCGGCGGCAAACATCAAAATGTACATAATCATGTAAATCTGAGAAGCCAGCGCGGTGAGTAACCAATACGCGGCATTCACGGTGGGTAATAATAAAAAGACTAAGGTAAGAAGGGTGACAATCACTGCCTGCCAGATCAGTAGGTTTTGCGGTGCGCGGTAGCGGTTTTCGCGTTGCAAATGGGGTGGCATCGTGCCGTCTTGCGCGGCGATCAAAAGCCCTTTGGTCGGCGCAAGAATCCAGTTGTTGACACCACCCAAACCACCAATAATGAGCATCACGCCCACCAGCGGTAACAGCCATGTGAGATGATATGCGCCAAAAAAGTAGCTAAATGCTTGCATTATGCCGCTAACGAGCGATATTTGGTTTTGAGGCAATACCGTGGCGATCGACAAAGAACCAAAAATCAGTGTCGTCACGATAATGAGCGAGGAATACAGTAAAGCACGTGGAAAAGCTTTTTGTGGGTTTTTGACCTCCCGGGCATGCACGGTGGCAATTTCCATACCGCAAAATGACATCATGATGCCGGTGAGCGCAACCCACATCGAAGGGTTAAAGGCGTGAGGCAACCAGGCTTCGTGTGAAAAATGAATTTGCGAGGGATGCCCTAATGATAGCCAAATAATTCCCAAGATGATGATGAGGGTCATGGGAATCAATAAGCCAAACACGCTGCAGACATTGCTGAACCAGCTTGAGACCCGCGTGCCAAAGCAATTGATCAGTGTGAACGCCCAAAAGGTGAATAAAATCACGGTGATCAGAAACAGTTTGCTGCGAACCAGTGCGGGATCAATCAAATAAGCGAAGGTACCGGCCACAAACGATAGGATTGTGGGATACCAGATCACATTTTCCAGCCATTGAAACCAAATGGCCATATAACCTAACGGCGTGCCAAACGCTTCTTTCACCCAAACATACACACCACCCTCCTCGGTCCAGCTTGAGGCGAGTTCGGCGGAAACTAAAGCCACGGGCACTAAAAAGAAAATGGCGCCGATGATAAAGAAGAAAATCAGGGCCGAGCCAAACAGTGCGGTAGCAGGCAGGTTGCGAATGCTATCGACGGAGCCCACCGTGATCATGACCAGGGCAAAAACGGATAAACGACGAAGTTGTGAATTCATACTAAAAACCTTATCTAAGCGAAAAAGAGTTAAACAATAAACGAAGTGGTTTAAGCCTGTTTTCGCTTTCGTTTGGATGGGGTGTTGGCAATGAGATGAAAGGCAAGGGGTGAGTGAGAATACAAAAGTGACATATTTTGACCTATTTAATCGTTCCAAATTTGAGACATAAAGCCGCAATGTTGATGTTTGAATGACATGAGGCGCTCCTAATCAATTGCCAAATGTAATGAATACAGAGATAATATTCTAGCCAAAAATACGGGGTAGGATCAAGATGGCTGGACTGAATAAATCAATTGCGAGCATGTTATTGTCTGAAAAAGGCAAGGCAAGCTTGAACACGGTCAGCCAAGATTTGCAAACGACAACGGAAAAAGCCGAAGGCTTGCGCCAGATGCCGGTTGAAAAGCTTCAGCGTGGCCAGTACCAACCTCGTCAACATATGGACAGTGATGCGCTCGATGAGCTTGCCGAATCGATCAAGGCGCAAGGCATCATTCAGCCCATCGTAGTTCGCCAATTAAAGCCGAGCGGCCAGTACGAAATCATCGCGGGTGAGCGGCGTTGGCGCGCGGCACAACGCGCAGGTTTGGATCGTGTGCCCGTGGTGGTGCGCGAGATTTCTGATGAGGTGGCTATGGCCATGGCGCTCATCGAAAATATTCAGCGTGAAAATTTAAATGCGATCGAAGAAGCTCAAGCGCTGCATCGACTATTGGATGAGTTTGGTTTAACGCAGCAAGAGGTGGCTGAAAAAGTCGGTAAATCTCGCACGACAGTCACCAATTTACTGCGCTTATTGAATCTGAATATGGATGTGCGCTTGATGTTGGAGCAAGGCAAGCTCGATATGGGGCACGCTAAAGTCTTGCTCGCACTCGAAGGCAACGTGCAAAGTCAAATCGCGCGCATGGTTTCGCTTAAAGGTTTGAGTGTGCGAGAAACTGAGCAGCTGGTGAAACAAAGCTTGCACGGCAAACCTAAAAAAGTGGCCACAGCCGTTGACCCGGATATCAAACGTTTGCAAATGGACTTATCAGAAAAGCTTGCGGCGAAAGTGGATGTTCAGCATGCTGCGAATGGTAAAGGCAAGATTATGATTCACTATTCCAGCCTTGATGAGCTTGATGGCATTTTATCGCACCTTAAGTGAGTCTTTCTTTTTTTAAAACGTTTGCATGGGCAAGTTGTCGGATAAATAAATCCAACCTTTGATCATGCGGTAAAGATACCAGACGTATACAGCAAAGATGACAATCACGCCAATGGCAATCAGGCAAAGCAAGAGGCCGATGAGGTACCAGATCAGCGCTTTCCAAAACGTTTGCGATTGCCAAGCAAAATGGGTGTGTAGCCAGCTGCCGGCCACATCGTCTTCGTTGAAGTAATTCAGCAAGATGGCCACGATAATTAAAGGCGGCAAAAATACCCCGAGCACAAAGCACAGGTAAATGGCGTGAGTCAGTGTGCGTGTAGAGGGTTTTGGGTTCATGGGCTATTCTTTCATGGTTTTTTCATTTTGCTCATGATATCTGAGCCTGTGGGCGCGGGCAATCCTGCCGAGACGATCAAAATTTGATCATGTCCGGCCGACTAGGCTCAGACGGAGCATGCTTTTATCGTCGGTAGCTCAAAGCAATTGGATTTATGCGATTTTTTGCCTTTTTAGCGTTGCGCATTGGGGGTGAAGTCATTATACTTTCGCGCTAATAATGACCAGGCAAAATGCTGTGAAAACGCGAGCAAACCCCGGAAGACGGGCTGCGCTGAAATTGATCAAGTGGCAGCTCATCTTAACCTTAGTGGTAAGCGTCGCGTTTTTGTGTATCTGGAGTCTCCAGGCCGCATGGTCAGGCTTGTTGGCAGGGTTAGTCTGCATGGCGGCCAACGGGGTTTTTATTGTAAAGACTCTGAGGTATCGCCAAGCACAACAGGCCAAACGGTTTTTGCTGGGTTTCTGGTTAGCAGAAACGGCAAAGCTTTTCATGATGGGGGTGTTATCGGTGATCGCCCTGCGCTACTTAGGCGCTGAGATCCAACCCTACATGGCGAGTTTTATCATTAATATAATGGTGTTTTGGATGGCACCGTTTGTGATATTGGGCTATTAATGGCGCGAGAAACAGGTTCACAGTATGTTATGCATCATTTGCAGCACTGGCACGTGGGGCATGGCTTTTGGTCAATAGACCTCGATGCAAGTTTGCTGGCTATCTTAATTGGTGTGGGCTTTTTGTGGTTGTTTCGTTTTGTGGCTAAGCGGGCGACCCATGAAGTGCCGGGCAAGCTTCAATGTTTTATCGAAATGATCATCGAGTTTGTGGATAAAACTGTTCGCGAAACTTTTCACGGCAAAAATCCTCTTATCGCCCCGCTCGCGCTGACGATTTTCGTCTGGGTCTTTTTGATGAATTTCATGGATTTAATCCCGGTTGATTTCTTGCCGAGCATTTTAGGCTTTATCGGTATTCATGATTTCCGCTCCGTGCCGACGGCAGACCCGAATATCACCTTTGGTATGTCGATACCGGTGTTCTTGCTTATTGTATTTTATAATTTTAAAGTCAAGGGTCTGAAAGGCTTGTCGCTAGAAGTGTTCACCAAGCCTTTTGGCGTGTGGTTACTTCCGATCAATGTGATTTTTCGCTTGATCGAAGAGTTAGTGAAGCCTTTGTCATTAGCGCTGCGACTGTTCGGTAATATGTTTGCGGGCGAGCTCATTTTTATTTTGATCGCAGGTCTCTTGCCGTGGTGGATCCAGTGGGCGCCAGGCGGTATTTGGTCGATTTTCCATATTCTGATTATTACCTTACAAGCATTTATTTTTATGATGTTGACGATTGTGTATTTAAGCATGGCACACGAGTCACATTAGGGTTTTATTGAGTAATCTACTTAGGAGGCAACATGAACGTCACAAAATTACTCGCCTTAGCGCACATCACAGGTCCATCAGCGATTGCTGCGGGTTTGTTGATTGGTTTAGCTGCACTGGGTACCGCGATTGGTTTCGGTATCTTGGGTGGTAAGTTTCTAGAAGGTGTGGCGCGTCAGCCAGAACTCTCGCCTATGTTAATGATGCGTATGTTCTTGATGGCCGGTCTTGTCGATGCCTTTGCTGCGATTTCTATCGTGATGGGCTTGTTTTTGTTTTTCGCGAGCAACCCGTTTATTGGTCAAGCTTTGAGTGCGTTGGCTAAATAAGCGAGACGCTTAACAAAGAGAGAGATCTATGCAGATTAATCTAACCCTCATTGGACAAATGATTACCTTCGGGATCTTCATTTGGTTCACAATGAAATACATTTGGCCACCGCTGATCAAGGCTATTCACGATCGCCAAGCGCGTATCGCAGAAGGCTTATCAGCCGCTGATAAAGGCCAAAAAGAGCTTGAGTTGGCAAAGCACCGCTCTGTAAAGCTTTTACAAGAAGCGAAGCTCGAAGCTTCCCAGCTGATTGAAAAAGCGAACAAGCGCTCGAATGAAATTTTGGAAGAAGCGAAAGAAAAATCGCGCATCGAAAGCCAAAATATCATTGAGAACGCGAAAAAAGACGTGGCTCAAATGCAGGCACAGGCCAAAGAAGTCTTGCGTCAAGATGTGGTTAATTTGTCCGTCTTGGGCGCGCAAAAAATTCTTGAGCGCGAAGTGGATGCAACGGCGCACAGCCAAATGCTGAAAACGCTTTCGGAGCAGCTTTAATGAGTAATGCCTTGAGCTTAGCCCGGCCCTACGCGAAAGCCATCTTTGAGGTGGCTTTAGATAAAAACGCACTGCAAGCGTGGTCTGTGTGGCTAAATCAATTGGCGTTTATTGCCAAGGATGCCAACGTACAATACGCGGTATCCAATCCAGAGCATGATACGCAAGCTTTGCTAGCGAATGTTTTATCGGTAATGGATGAGCGTGATGAAACGCTCGCGCGCTTTGTGTCTGTTCTGCTCGAAGCGAAACGCTTTGCCTTGTTGCCTGAAATTTTGTCGCACTTCGATCATTACAAAGCGCTGAAAGAACAAGAGCTCAATGTGGCTGTGACCACCGCGATGCCAATGAGTGATGAAGATAAAACGCTGCTTAATAAAGCCTTGGAACAACGTTTTAAACAATCTGTGAATTTAACTTATGACACGGATGAAAGCTTACTGGGCGGCGCCATTGTTCGCATCGATGATTTGGTTATCGATGGTTCAGGCCGCGGCCGACTTTCATCTTTGAAGCAATACCTTGAAGGAAATACACTATGTCATTAAACCCCTCTGAAATTAGCGACATCATTCGTAGCCGCATCGAAGGTTTTAAGGTGCAGAAACAAGAAGGCACTGAAGGCACGGTCATCAGCGTGAAAGACGGTATTGTCCGCGTGTTCGGTCTTGATGATGTGATGCAAGGTGAAATGGTGGAGTTGCCCGGCGGCGTGTTTGGTTTGGCTTTAAACCTTGAGCGCGACGCTGTGGGTGTGGTGGTCTTGGGTGATTACACACACATCAAAGAAGGCGAAAAATGCCGTTGTACCGGTAAAATTTTGGAAGTTCCCGTGGGCCCTGGTTTGCTAGGCCGCGTGGTTGACGCCTTAGGTAATCCGATTGATGGTAAAGGCCAGCTTAAATTTAGTGAAACCTGCCCGATCGAACGGGTTGCACCGGGTGTTTACTATCGTCAATCAGTGGATCAACCGGTCCAAACCGGCTTGAAGGCTATCGATGGTATGGTGCCTGTCGGCCGCGGCCAGCGTGAGTTGATCATCGGTGACCGCCAAACGGGTAAAACAGCGGTAGCGATTGATGCCATCATCAATCAAAAGGGTACCGGCATTAAGTGTATCTATGTGGCGATTGGTCAAAAAGCCTCTTCAGTGGCTAACGTGGTGCGCAAGCTTGAAGAGCATGGCGCGATGGAACACACGATTATCGTGGCAGCCAATGCGTCTGATCCTGCGGCTATGCAGTTTGTCGCGCCTTACGCAGGTTGTGCGATGGGTGAATATTTCCGTGATCGCGGTGAAGATGCCTTGATCATTTATGATGATTTAACCAAACAAGCTTGGGCGTATCGTCAAATTTCATTGTTGTTACGTCGTCCACCGGGTCGTGAAGCCTATCCTGGCGACGTCTTTTATTTGCACTCGCGTTTGCTAGAACGTGCTGCCCGTGTGAATGAGCACTATGTTGAGCAATTCACCAAGGGTGAAGTGAAAGGTAAAACCGGCTCGCTTACCGCGCTGCCTATCATTGAAACACAAGCGGGCGACGTTTCGGCGTTTGTACCCACCAACGTGATTTCGATTACCGACGGTCAGATTTTCTTAGAAACAGATTTGTTTAACTCGGGTATTCGCCCTGCCATCAATACGGGTTTATCCGTATCGCGTGTGGGTGGTGCAGCGCAAACCAAGATCATCAAAAAATTGGTCGGCAGTACGCGTATTGCCTTGGCGCAGTTTCGAGAGCTTGCAGCGTTTGCGCAATTTGCTTCTGACCTCGATGACGCAACACGTAAACAATTGGAGCGTGGCCAGCGCGTAACAGAAGTCATGAAGCAAAAGCAATATTCGCCACTGTCGTTGGCAGAAATGGCGCTTTCATTTTACGCGGTGAATAACGGTTTCTTGGATCACGTGCCGGTTGAAAAAATCGTTGTGGTGGAAGCTGAGTTGCATGCTTACTTCAAATCTGAAAACAAAGCCTTGTTCGATCAAATCAATGAGAAAGGCGATTATAACGACGACATCAAAGATGGCTTGGTGAAAGTGATCGAAGATGCGATGAAAACGATAGCTTGGTAAATAATCTATGTCATCGGCTAAAGAGTTACGCACAAAAATCGGTTCTGTGAAAAACACACAGAAGATTACGCGCGCCATGGAGATGGTCGCCGCAAGCAAGATGCGTAAAGCTCAAGATCGCATGAAACGTTCGAAGCCTTATGCTTTGAAAATTCGTGATGTGGCTCACCATGTTGCTTTGGCCTGCACCGAATACAAGCATTCGTTTTTAGAGCGTCGTGAAATTAAACGAGTCGGTTTTATAGTGGTATCCACCGATCGCGGTTTGTGTGGCCCTTTGAATACGAACTTGTTCAAAGCCGCTGTGAAGCACATGCGTGATTTTCAGCAGAAAAAAGTCGATATCGATTTGTGCTTAATCGGTAACAAGGCCGATGCCTTCTTCCGCCATTTAGGCGCGAATATTGTCGCCAAAGCGAGCCACCTGGGCGACGCACCAAAAATTGAAGATTTAATCGGTATCGTGAAAGTGATGCTTGATGCGTATCGCGATGAGAAAATTGATGCGCTCTACCTTTGCTATAACGACTTTATCAACACGATGCAACAGCGCCCAGAGGTGTTGGAGCTTTTGCCGATTACGCCCAGTGAAGATAAAGGTACCGAGAAAGGCCATTGGGATTATATTTACGAGCCCGGTGCGCGCGAGCTATTGGATCGTTTGTTACGACGATACATCGAATCTCAAGTGTACCAAGGTGTGGTGGAAAACTTCGCCTGCCAACAAGCCGCCACCATGGTTGCGATGAAAAATGCGACAGACAATGCGGGCAAAATTATTAATGATTTACAACTAGCGTATAACAAAGCGCGCCAAGCCGCGATCACCAGCGAAATTGCTGAGATTGTGTCCGGCGCTGATGCAGTATCTTAAGAGGTGAAACAGTATGAGTGAACAGGCTGTCGGAAAAATTGTTGAAGTGATTGGCGCGGTTGTCGATGTGGAATTTCCACGTGACAATGTGCCGAAGGTTTATGATGCCTTAACGATTGAAGGCAAAGAACTGGTGTTGGAAGTTCAACAAGAGGTGGGTGACGGCGTGGTTCGCGCGATTGCCTTGGGTTCATCAGATGGTTTATCACGCGGTATTAGTGTGGTGAATACGGGCAAACCGATTCATGTGCCGGTCGGTAAAAAAACCTTGGGCCGCATCATGGACGTTTTAGGCCGCCCTATCGATGAACAAGGTGAGATTGGTGCTGAAGAGCATATGTCCATTCATCGCAAAGCGCCAAGCTTTGAAGAACAGGCGGCAACTGAAGAATTATTAGAAACGGGTATTAAAGTTATCGACTTGCTTTGTCCTTTTGCCAAAGGCGGTAAAGTGGGTTTGTTCGGTGGTGCCGGTGTGGGTAAAACCGTGAACATGATGGAGCTTATCCGTAATATCGCGATTGAACACTCAGGTTATTCCGTTTTTGCCGGTGTGGGTGAGCGTACTCGTGAAGGTAATGACTTCTACCATGAAATGAAGGAATCAAATGTACTAGACAAAGTGGCTTTGGTGTATGGCCAAATGAATGAACCGCCGGGTAATCGGTTGCGTGTGGCCTTAACCGGTTTGACCATAGCAGAAAAATTTCGTGATGAAGGCCGAGACGTTTTATTTTTTGTGGATAATATTTACCGTTATACTTTAGCCGGTACCGAAGTGTCTGCTTTGTTGGGCCGTATGCCTTCAGCGGTGGGTTACCAACCGACCTTGGCTGAAGAGATGGGGACTTTGCAAGAGCGTATTACGTCAACGAAAACCGGTTCCATTACATCCGTTCAAGCGGTTTATGTGCCAGCGGATGACTTAACAGATCCATCCCCTGCCACAACGTTTGCTCACTTGGATGCGACGGTTGTGTTGTCTCGTCAAATTGCAGAATTGGGTATTTACCCTGCGGTCGACCCCTTGGATTCTACTTCACGTCAATTGGATCCTTTGGTTGTTGGTCAAGAACATTATGACGTGGCTCGTGGTGTACAAAAGGTCTTGCAACGTTATAAAGAGTTGAAAGATATCATCGCCATCTTGGGTATGGACGAATTGTCTGAAGACGATAAATTGATCGTGACGCGTGCACGTAAAATTCAGCGTTTCTTGTCACAACCGTTCTTCGTGGCAGAAGTGTTCACCGGTTCGCCAGGTATCTACGTGCCATTGAAAGAAACGATCCGTGGTTTCAAAGGCATCATCGAGGGTGAATACGATCACTTGCCAGAGCAAGCGTTTTACATGGTCGGCTCGATCGACGAAGCGATTGAAAAAGCGAAAACGCTATAAGGGTTGATAATGGCGGCAAAAACGTTTCACTTGGACATCGTCAGCGCAGAAGAGAAGATTTTCTCAGGTCTGGTTGAGCACATTACGGTTGACGGCGAGGAAGGCGGTTTGGGTATTTTTCCGGGCCACACGCCGTTATTAACTGGGATTAAACCAGGTGAAGTCAGCGCCGTGCTTGAGGGCGGCAAACGCGAAGTCTTTTTTATCTCAGGCGGTATGCTTGAAGTTCAGCCTGAAATCGTTACTGTGCTGGCTGATACCGTTATCCGCGCCGATGACATTGACGAAGAGGAAGCGCAAGAAGCCGTTGAACGTGCAAAGGCGCAGTACGACGAAATCGATAAGAAAGACAAGGCCGATTACAGCAAAGCCTTAATCGAGCTTCAAGAGGCCTCGGCCCGTTTGCGTGTTGTACGTGATTTGAGTAAATACACCAAACGCCATCTCGGTTAACTCCGTATTTAAAAGACACCCTTAGACTTGGATGACACACTGATCCATTTATGCCATGATCAAATGATCATGGAGACTATATAAAATGGATTTAAGCACCGAAAATAATCTACTCGCAAGGCTCGATCGCTTGCCTATTTGGCCCTATTCTCGCGGCGTCTTGCTCACTATAGGCCTCGGCTTTTTTTTCGCCTTCTTTGATATCATCACGATTGGTCTGGCCATTCCGGTTTTGGTCCAGCAGTTCCATGTTAGTTTGTCGCTGGTTTTGTGGTGTATCAGCAGCAGCTTGATCGGTTACATTGTTGGCTCTTTGTTTGACAGTGTTTTGTCGGATTTTTTCGGTCGACGTCTGGCTTTGATTTTATCCATGTTGTTTTTCAGTGTGGGCTCAATATTGTCAGCCTTTAGCCCGAATATATATTTTTTAATCGCCATGCGTTTTATTATTGGCATGGGCATTGGTTCAGAAATTGCGAATGTGACGACCTACTTGGGCGAGCTATCGCCAGCCAGCATTCGAGGCAAAATGACCAGTGTGGCTGTGGCACTGGGCTTTTTAGGTTTTGCCGTGGTGCCTTTTGTTGGTCTTGCTTTAATTCCTCATTACGTTTGGGGCTGGCGTGTGGTGTTTGCACTGGGTGGCTTGGGCGCACTGGTCGTCATGTTTTGTCGACGGTTTGTTCCACAATCGATACGCTGGTTGGTTTCGCATAGCAAGCTTGAACAAGCACGTGTGGAGCTTGAGGCGCTGGAGGCAAGAGTTGTATCACGGATAAAAAAAGCATTGCCGCCGATTGCAGCGTCAGAAGGCTTTGCGCCCTCTTCGTATAAAGATTTATTCAAACCGGCGCAGTTTAAAACGATACTGTTTTTTAGCGCGATTTGGTTTTTTTACTATATCGGTAATTATGCTTGGCTAACCTTGGATACCAAGCTTTTTTTGCTGGGTGGTTTTGACCTGCACAATAGTTTGCTATTGGTGTCGGTATCTTCCCTCGGCTTTATTTTGGGCTCACTGTTTGCGATCTTTTTCAGTGATTGTTTCGAGCGAAAATACACGATTTTTGTTTCGGCTATCGTATGGGCTCTTTGTTTGCTCGCGATTGCTTGGTGGCCGAGCTTGTGGCTGATTATGGTTTTGGGTTGTTTGGCTGCGATCACTATTTCAATACTTATCCCACTGCTCTACACCCTAACCGGCGAGAGCTTTCCAACGGCATGCCGCGCCACAGGTATTTCAGTAACCGATGGTGTAGGTCATTTGGGGGGCGCGTTTTGCGGGCAAATTATTTTTGCGGTGTATGATTATACGAAAGCCTCTGGGCACGGCGTGAGCTTTGCGTTTACGGCGATGGCTATCACAGGCTTAATCACGGCGATTATGGTGCTGTTTGGTTTGCGCATGACACGGCAAAGCTTGCAGCAGTAAACGGGCTTAAATTAATTTTTCAAGCGAGCGGAGAGCCATTTCAACAGGTAGAGCGCGAATATTGTCGATGACTTTTTCTTGAGTGCCCTGGTAGACTAAAAAGCATTCTGCTTCAGGATAGTCGGCATGAAAGGCTTTTAGCCCCTTTAAGTCGTTGTTATCGAAACGATCGCGGTGCTTAATTTCAAAAGCCTTAAAGCCGTTCTCGCCATATAGAACAATGTCGACCTCTTGGCCCGTGTGGGCTCGCCAGTAATAGAAATCATATTGTTTATCAGAATAAGCATTGATCGCTCTAAGCTCTTGCAAAAATAAGCCTTCTAAAGCGGGGCCACTGATTTCAGATTCGCTATCCAAAGGTCCGCGAGGGCGGATTTGTTGATAAATTCCTGCGTCGAAAAAATAAAACTTAGGGTGTTTTGCAAGTTTACGTTTTGCTCTACGTGTAAAAGCAGGCAGGCGATAGGCAATGAGCAAATCTTCTAATATGTTGAAGTAGTTTGAAACCACCTTTTGATCCATGCCTATTTCACGAGCAATAGAAGATAGGTTTAGCTGCTCTCCGTGAGAAAAGCTTGCGATTTCTAAAAAACGATGAAACGATTGTATATTTCGTGTTAAGCCCTCTTGTAAAACTTCTTCTCGTAGATAGTTGTCCACATAACTTGCCAAAAATTTATTGGGCTCTTTTGTTGAAATCACTTTAGGTAATTGCCCATACCGTAAGCTGTGAGATAAGTTAAAGTCATCCTCGAGCTCAATAGCGGTTAAGGGGTGCATGCTTAGACCAAATGCTCGGCCCGCCAAAAGATTAACGCCCTTTTTTCTTAGGCTTCTTGCGCTAGATCCGGTCAGTATAAAGCGTCGCTTATGGTGTTCGATTTGGCGGTGAACCTCATCTAATAGTGCGGGAATTTTTTGAACCTCATCGATAATGATCCAGTTATTTTTTTTGTGATCGATATAGGTGGATAAGCGAGAAGGTTGAGACGATAGTTCTAGATAGACGGCTTGATCCAGTAAATCGATATAGATAGCGTCTTGAAAGTGCGCTCTTAGCCAGGTGGTTTTGCCCGTTCCTCGTGGGCCGAAAAGGAAGTAACTATTCTCGGCATGGTAATCGATGTGCAGAAGGCGTTTGTACATAATTTAGGCTTTTATGGGGTTTCAGGCCAGATTATAGCACAAAAGATAGAAAAACCGGACCACAACTCCGAAATTTCCTAGATTTTTCGGAGTTGTGGTCCGGTTTTTCCATAAAATTAGTGCCCGAGGGCATTCTTCACGGCGGACTTTACCGCTTCAATCTGGATATCCGAAATGGTTTTACCTTGGACTACATGGTTATTGGCCGATTTAGGAAACGGCCCGAAACGGTTTAAGTTGGTTGGGCCAAAAAGTACAACCGTTGGCGTTTGCATGGCATAGGCGATATGTGTTGTACCGGTATCGCAGGCCAAGTACAGGGTCAAGTGTTTCATTAAAGCGGCGGCTTGTAGCACGGATGTTTTATTCGCAAAGTTAATGGCATTAGGCACAGCCTTGCAGAATTCTTTGATCATGGCGCCTTCTGCTTTTGTGCCGGTGACGATAAAGCGAAGACTCGGTATTTGTTTGGTGAGCTCGTGGGCAAGCGTAATAAAATTTTCCATGGCCCAGACTTTTTTGTGGGTGAAGCGATCTTTTTTCGGCGACCATAACCAGCGCTTAGCAATGCGGCGGCAGCCTAAATGTAAACCAATAACGGGCGATTCATTTTTATTAATACCGAGGTGCTTCAGTTCTGCAGCGATGGTGTGCTCATCGCTGTCACTAGGATAGAGAAAATAATGCAGTAAATAATCAGGCATCGGTTTGTCACAGAGTTCAGATAAAAAACGCAGTTTTTGTTCGGCCAGGTGTGCATCATGCTTCATATTCTCAAGCACAAGTGTGTTTGGGGCGAGCCAGCGAATGTACTCCGGAAAATAATGCTCGTAATCACTTAAAAAAAGAAAGTGGTCGTAATCATTTTTAAGTTTGGCGCATTGTTTTCTATGGGGTTTAATAAAATACTGTCCAATGTGTGGGTTATTTTCAATCACGGCGGCGGTGACTGGGCTTAGGCAGATGGCATCGATATGACAGTTTGGATAATAGTGTTTGATAAACTCAATCGACGGCGTGTTGAACAAGGTGTCGCCCAGGCGTTCTGGCAAAACGATAGCAATTTTCTTTCCTTCAAACATCTTTATAACCCCCATGACGGTTGCTCATACTAGCTTAAAAAAAGCTTAAATTGAACATCTCGACTCGTTTTATAATCAAAACTGGTTTAGTATAGAAGCGATAAATCAAGGGCTTATAGCTTATGAGTACAGCGTATCATGTCATCAAGGACCCTGTGCACGGGTCTATGCAGTTCACGGATCAAGAAAATCAGTGGATCAAACCCTTTATCGATTCACCGAGCTTTCAACGCTTGCGACATATCAAACAGCTAGGGATGGCCGACTGGATTTTTCCCGGTGCGGTACATACTCGTTTTAATCATGGATTGGGCTGCTCGTATGTGGCTAACCAAATCGCAAATAAACTCGGTCTGAGTGATTCTGATCGTCAGTTGGTCACAATAGCGGGTCTTTTGCACGATGTGGGCCATGGTCCCTTTTCGCATGCTTTTGAGTATATTTTTAAGCACCAGTGGATCAAGCATGAAGATTGGACGCCGCTGTTTTTAAATGATTACCTGCTCCCCGATTTTCTGGAAAAATTTAACGAGCGCAATCCATCGCTGCCTCTAAGTGAATCACGGTTTAGCATCATTAAAAACTTGATCATGCACAAAGAGTCTCATCATAAATTATTGGCAGATATCGTCTCATCACAGATGGATGCCGATCGTTTGGATTATCTTTTGCGCGACAGCCACTTTTGTGGCGTGAAATACGGCCACTATGATTTGCGATGGTTGCTACATTGTTTAACGATTGTTGAAAGCCAGGAAGGCCAGCGTTTGGGCGTGAGCCAAAAAGGCATTGGGGCCGTTGAGCAATATTTGATGGCAAGGCGATTAATGCTACGTAATGTCTACTTAAATGGCAAAAAACATGCTGCAGAATTCCAGCTAAGCTTGTTTTTAAGTCATTTAGCGAAAGCCGTGGATGATAAAGCGCTGATTGGACCTTTTGCCGAGCGCAGTCTCATTAAATTTTTGGTGAAAGTGCGTGAGTTTAATCACAATGTGAGTGAGCATAATTTAGAGACACTCCGGTCACAGTTTTTGCAAGGCCAGTATGGCTTGTATAAAAAACTCTGTGATTACGATGTCTTTGCAATGATTCGTCACTTCTCAAGCTTAGACAATGATATTCCTTTGGTCCAAATTGCTAAACGCTTGCAGCATAGGCAGTTGCCGAAAATTGTGATGCTAGACCACGACAAGCTTGAGCGAGCAAAAGAGTTAATTGAAACCCTTAAGGTGGAACCTTGGCGTTTGCGCTTATTAGAGTTGCCGCATGAGGCTTATCAGCAAGACAAAGACCCCATTTTGGTGATGGATAAACATGGCGCTACGCGTCATTTGGAAGAAGATTCTCTCATTATTAGCGGCTTATCCAACCGTAAAGAAAGCTTGTTAATGTTGTGCATTGATGCAAGTTTATTTGACCACAAAAAAGTAAAACCTTTTTTTTAGAGATGCTTGCTTCGCCCTTTTCTAGGGCGTATCTCTGAGAGGTATTGAGCTTGATTTTTCTTCTTTCCCTAGGCAAAATGCCCTAACTTGATTAAAAGGATTCATGGTGTTTTACCCTCTTTGTCAATGACAAGCACTCAAATTACAGTGCCGCGTGCGCTGGGCTTTGTCATATTTAAACTCAGAGGATATTTATCATGTTAGACCTTAAACACATCGACGTTCAATTTTCAGATCACACGCTTTTTTCGGATGCTAATTTTACGCTTTATGCTGGCCAGAAATACGGCGTGGTTGGCCGAAATGGCGCGGGTAAGACCACATTTTTTTCATTGATACAGAAAACACTATCGCCTGATGGTGGTGAAGTGGTGTACAACGATCGCCTGCATATCGCGAGCGTCACACAAGAAATCGATAGGCTCGACTTGCCCGCCATTGATTATGTGATCGAATCCTACCCTATTATTGGTAAGCTTTGGTTGGACATGAAAGCCTTTGAGCAATCGGAAGACTATGAAAAGCTCGCTGATGTGCACATGCAGTTGGCTGAACACAAAGCGTATGATATCGAAGCACTGGCCGCTAAGATTTTGCACGGTCTGGGTTTTGCACAGGATGAGCTGCAGCAAACTGTTGGCGCTTTTTCCGGTGGTTGGCGTGTGCGTTTGAATTTGGCGCGCTGTTTGATTCAGCCGGCTGAGTTAATGTTGCTGGATGAGCCAACCAACCATTTGGATATGGACGCGATCATTTGGTTACAAGACTGGTTGAAAAGCTATTCTGGCAGTTTAATGGTGATTTCACATGATCGTTATTTTTTGGATCAAGTCACGGAATACACGCTGGCCATCGAGCAGAAAAAACTGATTCCCTATAAAGGCGGCTACTCTCAGTATGAGCAAGAAAAAGTCTTGAAAGCTGAGCTTGCTGAAAAGCAAGCTAAAAAACAGGCTAAACAGCGCGAACATTTACAATCCTTTGTCGATCGTTTTCGTGCGAAAGCCTCTAAAGCCAAACAGGCTCAAAGTCGCATGAAGATGTTGGAAAAACTGCCAACCATTGCCTTAGCGCAAGCCGACTCCCCCTACCGCATACAGTTTTTTGAAAGTGAGGCCTTAAGTAACCCGGTGCTTAAATTGGAAAACTTTAGCTTCGCTTATGATGAGGCCCCTGTGTTTAATAAAGCGAACTTTGGTTTGAATCAAGGTGATCGCTTAGGTTTGCTGGGGTTAAACGGTGCTGGTAAATCAACACTTGTAAAACTCATGGCTGCTCAATTGCAAGCACAACGCGGCGAAAGAATTCAAAGTGCTAAGCTTAACATTGGGTATTTCGCGCAGCACCAAGTGGAGCATTTAAAATTAGAAGAAAGCGCTTATCAACATTTACAGCGCTTGGCGCCTGGCAAAACAGCCTCGGAGCTTAGAGGTTATTTAGGCGGCTTTCATTTCAGTGGCGATAAAGCACTGCAAAAGGTTGAGAGCTTTTCAGGCGGCGAAAAAGCGCGCTTAGCACTCGCCTTAATTATTTGGCAACGCCCTAACCTCTTGTTACTCGATGAGCCGACCAACCATTTAGACATGGATATGCGCGAAGCGCTCACGATCGCTTTACAAGATTATGATGGCGTGCTGATTTTAGTCTCGCATGATCGTCATTTGCTAGAAGCCACGGTGGATCAATTTTATTTAGTTGATGGTGGCCAGGTCGCACGCTTTGAAGGTGATTTGGATGACTATGCGAATTGGTCTAAACAACGCCGTGAGATTAAACCCAAATCATCGCCTAAACCCAACGCTAAAGCAGCGGTTGTCGACAGCAAAGCCATAGCGCGAATTGAAAAAGATATCGAAAAAGCCACAGATGCCCTGGCCAAGATTGATCAGGCCATGAGTGCTTTGGCGCAGGATGATTTTGACGCCATGGCCAAATTAGCCAAAGAGCGCAAAGCCCTTGAAAACCAACTGGCCAAGCTAGAAGAGGCCTGGCTTGAGGCGCAGTGATTTTTTCTATCTTGCATCATGTTTGATCTAAAATTCTCTGCGCAAACAAAGCCGCAATCACTTGGACAAGCCAGCGCGGTTTTGCTTTAATAATACGCGCTTTTTAACTATCGGTTAGCACGCCAGCTATGTGTTATAGCCAACGCGATTTCAATCAAGGTTTATCATTATAGATAAAGCCTAAATCACAGAATGGGGAATTTAGAATATGAGCCATAACCCAATTGAAATAAAGTTACCAAACAATCAATCCGTTATCACGGACAAGGGCTTGGTTATTGTTGGCGCCAATGGTAGTGGTAAAACTCGGCTGGGTACTTGGCTATATGCTCAGCACGCAAGCTCAGCACACCGTATTTCAGCTCAAAAAAGATTAGGGTTTTCATCTGAGGTTTCCTCAACCCAAAAAGCAAGTGAAGACTTTAGCCGTAGCCATAAAGCGAATGCGTTTAACCCGACGAATATGCAGAGAGATTACGATCAGTTATTAGCTTGGTTATTTTCAGAAGAAAATGCTGCTTGTCGAGATTATCGTTTGCAATCCATAAGCGAAAAAAACAAAGTCAATCCTGTGCCGACAAAACTTGAGAGGATTAAGTCTATTTGGGAAGAAGTTTTACCTCACCGAAAATTAATTATTGGAAACCAATTTATTAAGGCAAAATCTAAGCATGCAGATGCCGAAGAATATTCAGCTTCAGAAATGAGTGATGGTGAACGGGTTATTTTTTATTTGATTGGTCACTGTCTTATCGCTAAACCGCAAGGCATTATTATTATCGATGAGCCTGAGATGCACTTGCACAAAGCGATTCAATCTACCCTATGGAATAAGATTGAGCGAGAACGTGCTGATTGTATTTTTGTTTATCTGACCCACGATGTCGCTTTTGCAGCTTCAAGGGCAGGTTTTACTAAGTTATGGCTTGAAAGCTACGATAGTAAAAATAATTGGCAGTTAACGCAGTTAGAGGAGTCACAAGAACTTCCAGAAGAGCTTTTGCTGGAGTTATACGGTAGTCGAAGAAAAATTTTATTAATCGAAGGAATTTCTGGCTCCAATGAATCACAGTTTTACCAAAACCTCTTTGAGGATTTTTTGATAAAACCCTGTGGCAGTTGTGAAAATGTTATTTCATATGTTAAAGCGCTGAAAAATAATACTGAATTTCATCATGAAAAAGTGTATGGTCTGATTGACAGGGATAGGCGAACGGATGAAGAAGTAGAAGCTTTAAAAGAAAATAATATTTTTACACTCGAGGTTGCTGAGTTTGAAAACTTATTTGCAACTCCAGAGATATTGAAAATTGTTGCCGATAGGCAAGCGCATGATGCTGAAAAAAAAGCAGAAGAGGTTAAGGCATTTGTTTTTGATGAATTTAATAAAGAGCTTGATGCTCAGATTCAATTGCATGTGCAGCAAGAAATCAAATGGCGGTTAAATGGATTGGATTTATCAAAGCTAAAAGACAGTAACTCGCTCGCTGATTTAATTAATACTAACCTCGACACTGACGATATAAAGAAAGAATTAACAGCAGCATTTGAAAAAATACGCGATAATAGCGACTACACATTTCTCCTAAAAAAATACAACAGGAAAACCATTGCCTCACGAATAGGTGCTATTTTTGGCCTGAAGACTGACGAGCTTCCTAACTTTGTTGTTCGATTATCTAATCAGAACGATTTCCAAAAAAACCTTAGAAACGCTGTGTTATTCTATTTGCCACCAAAGTTTAATGATTTGCTCACGGACAAGTCAAGCGAGCAAGCTACGAATCCAGTCGAAGATGTTAATGAAGTGGAGCCAGCATGAAAACTAATCTAGCTATTTTTGAAGATTACCAAATCCGTCGCATCTATGACGAGGAAGCTGAAACTTGGTTCTTCTCGGTCGTGGATATTATTCAAGCACTGACCCAACAGCCGGATTATCAAGCCGCCAGAAATTATTGGAAGGTATTGAAAAATAGGCTAAAAAAAGAGGAAAGTGAAGCGGTTACAAATTGTAACCAGTTGAAAATGACGGCTGAAGATGGCAAAGCTAGATTAACAGATGTCGCTAATGCTGAAACACTTTTACGTCTAGTCCAATCTGTCCCCAGCCCTAAAGCCGAGCCAATCAAGCTATGGCTGGCAAAAGTGGGTTATGAGCGGATGCAAGAAATGGCTGATCCCGCAAGGTCTCTTGATCGGGCGCGCGAAACCTGGCAAAAACATGGCCGCAGTGAGAAATGGATTCAGCAGCGCATGATGGGTCAAGAAACGCGCAGTAAATTGACGGATTATTGGAAGGAGCATGAGGTTAGCGAAGCTAAAGAGTTCGCCATTCTGACTAACATTATTCACCAAGAATGGTCGGGTATTAGTGTTAAGGCGCATAAGAATTTAAAAGGCTTGAAAGCGGAAAACTTACGCGATCATATGAGCGAAGCAGAGCTGATCTTTACGGCCCTGGCGGAGTTTTCAACACGGCAAATTGCAGAAAGTACGGAGGCCACAGGAATGGAAGAAAACAAGGTGGCCAGTAAAAAGGGGGGTGGTATTGCCAAAAAAGCTAAGTTAGAGCTGGAACATAAAACCAAAAAGAAGGTGGTCTCAAAAGAAAACTATCTGCCCTCAAAAGGTAAGAGGTAAGTTTGGGGGCGTTGCCCGCGAAGTTAATTCTCTTTGCGACAATTGGCTTGAGGCGCAGTGATTTTTTATAGGCTATACTCGAACTTTTCTAACTTTGATTGTCTTCGGGGCTTCTGGTGAATGCTGAATTTAGTGACTATATTGTTTATGTTGATGAAAGTGGCGACCACAATTTGGAGCGCATTAATCCAGAGTATCCTCTGTTTGTATTAGCGTTTTGTATTTTTGAGAAAAAAAACGTACGTAAATCAAATTACTTCGAGTATTCAATCATTCAAGTTTAAGCAATTTAGCCATGATATGGTTGTTTTGCATGAACATGAAATTCGAAAAGCTGAAAATGCATTTTCAATGCTTGTTAATTCAGAGAAACGGCATGATTTTATGACTCACCTGAATGGACTAATTGAAGAAGCACCCTTTACTATCGTAAGCACAGTGATTGAGAAAAATCGCTTGCGTGAGCGATATTCAGAACCAGCAAACCCATACCATTTGGCTTTAGGTTTTGGTCTAGAAAGAGTCTTTAGTTTTTTGAAAGAGAGGGGGCAAGACAAGCTTAAAACGCATATTATCTTTGAGTGCCGCGGTAAAAAAGAAGACAAAGATTTAGAGCTAGAGTTTCGGCGTGTTTGTGATGGAAATAATCAATGGGGCAAGCTGCCTTTTGAGATAATTTTAGCAGATAAAAAGACGAACTCATGTGGATTACAGCTAGCTGATCTTATTGCTCGCCCTGTTGGTCGTTCTGTGCTTGATTCGCAAAAAAATAATAGAGCATATTCTTTGATAGAGAAGAAGATGTATCGTAGCCAGCAGGGAAAACTAAAGGGTTATGGATTAAAAACCTTCCCTTAAAAAGCGAAAAGCCTCGGTCTTCACCGAGGCATAGACGCCGATCGGGATTCCCCAATCCACTTGTCAACATTATGGCTAACTTGGAGAAATAATCAATAAAAAGCCGCATTTTTATACAAACCAATGCGGGCTGAAGGGTGGATAACGAGCCGTTTGGTTCTTGCCCGAAAGGCCAATTTCGGCTACTCTCTGCGGCTGATATAGGTAAGGTATTCAAGGGGATTTCATGGGGCTTTCAGTGGTCATTTTAGCAGCAGGACGCGGCACGCGAATGAAATCTGAAGTGCCCAAGGTTTTGCACACCATCGCAGGCCTACCCATGCTTACCCATGTGATCAATACGGCCAAAGCCTGTGAGGCGTCTGAGATTTTTGTCATCTATGGTCATGGTGGTCAGCAAGTCCAAGAGACTCTGGCTGCTCAAAAAGTCACTTGGGTGCACCAGAAACAAACGCTGGGTACCGGCCATGCTGTCGCTCAAGCCTTACCCCACCTAAAAGCAACGGACCAAGTCTTGGTGCTCTTGGGCGATGTGCCCATGATTTCCAAAGAAACGATTACCCGTTTGCGAGAGCGCACGCCCAAAGATGCGATTGGTTGGTTAACCGCACACGTGAAAAACCCCGCAGGTTTTGGCCGCATTGTGCGTGATAGTGATAACAACCCCGTGCAAATCGTTGAAGAAAAAGACGCAAGCGATTTACAAAAAACGATTGATGAAATCAACACCGGTATTTGCCTGGTTCCGGCAAAATATTTAAAAGACTGGCTGCCTAAACTTAAGCGAAACAATTCTCAAAAAGAATATTACCTCACTGATATTTTTTCGGTGGCGGTTCAACATGGTGTGAGCTTGGTTACGGTCTCGCCAGAGTCTTTGATTGATGTTCAAGGCGTGAACGATCGCATACAGCAAGCGCAATTAGAGCGCGCCTACCAAGCCCGTATCGCTGAAGACTTGATGCGACAAGGTGCCACTTTATTAAGTCCGGATCGTATCGATGTTAGGGGTCGTTTAACGATTGCCAATGATGTCAAAATTGATGTCAATGCTATTTTTGAAGGCGAGGTAACATTGGGCGCCCATTGTTATATTGGTCCGAATGTGTACTTAAAGAACACTGTGGTCGGCAAAAACGTCGTGATCAAAGCCAATAGTGTGATTGAAGATGCCAACATTGCTGATGATTGCGAAGTGGGACCCTTCGCACGGATTCGCCCGGGCACAAAATTGGCTAGGGGTGCAAAGATCGGTAACTTTGTTGAAACCAAAAACGCAGACATTGGCGCGGGCTCAAAAGTCAGCCATTTAAGTTATATCGGTGATGCTAAGCTTGGAAAAGCGGTGAATGTGGGTGCAGGTACAATCACTTGCAATTACGATGGCGCGAATAAACATCAGACCACGTTAGGTGATGATGTGTTTATTGGCAGTAATACCGCATTGGTAGCGCCTGTTAAAGTGGGTAAAGGTGCAACGGTCGGTGCGGGTTCTGTGATTACAAAAGATGTGTCAGCCAATGAGCTTGCGTTAACACGCGCCAAACAAACAAATATTAAAGGCTGGAAAAGGCCTAAGAAAAAACTAAAGGGTTAATATATGTGTGGAATTGTTGCTGCGGTTGCAGAACGTGATGTCACTCAAATTTTGTTAGAAGGCTTGAAACGCTTAGAGTATCGTGGCTATGACTCTGCGGGTGTGGCCGTGCTTTCGGATAACACGATTAAGCGTGTTCGCACAGAAGGTAAGGTTGCGTCTTTAGAAGAAGCGCTCAGCCAATCACCGATCAATGGTCGCTTAGGTATTGCCCACACACGCTGGGCAACACACGGTAAACCCAGTGAACGAAATGCACATCCCCATATGTCGGGCGATATTGTGTTGGTTCACAATGGCATCATTGAAAATTTCGAAAGCTTGCGCGAGCGTTTAAAGCAAGAAGGCTATGAGTTTCATTCTGAAACCGATAGCGAAACCATCGCCCACCTCATTCACTTGCACCATAAAAAAAAGGCGGATTGGGTTGCTGCTGTGCGCGCAGCGATTGCAGAGCTTGAGGGCGCGTATGCCTTGGCGATTATGCACAAAGACCATCCAGATCAACTTATCGGTGTGAGAAAGGGTTCGCCGTTAGTCGTTGGCCTGGGTATCGGTGAAAATTTTTTAAGCTCGGATAACTTGGCTTTGTTGCCAGTGACGCAGAAATTTATTTTTTTAGAAGAAGGTGATTTTGTGTTGCTGACGCGCGAGTCGGTTGAAGTGTTTGATGCACAGCATCAATCAGTTGAGCGAGAAACCTATACGTCGAGCTTACAACACGATGCCGCCGATCGCGGTGAATTTCGCCACTACATGCTTAAAGAGATTTATGAGCAACCCACGGTAATGGCGGATACATTGCAAGGCCGTGTGAACGATGATCATGTATTGATTGAAAGCTTTGGCCCGACAGCGCAAACCATTTTTGAAAAAGTGCAGGCCGTGCAAATTATTGCGTGTGGTACGAGTTATCATGCGGGCTTGGTGGCAAAGTACTGGATAGAGTCTGTCGTGGGCGTGCCTTGCCAGGTTGAAGTCGCTAGCGAGTTTCGCTACCGTAAAGCAGCGATTGCTGATAGCACCCTAATTGTCACGATTTCTCAATCAGGCGAAACGGCCGATACCCTGGCGGCACTTCGCGACATTCAAAAAAAACCGCAAGTCTTATCGACGCTCACGATTTGTAATGTGCCTGAAAGCTCATTAGTGCGTGAATCAGACTTGGTCTTTATGACGCGAGCAGGCACTGAAGTCGGCGTAGCCTCAACCAAAGCCTTCACCACACAGTTAGTTTCTTTGTTGTTATTCACGCTCGCCTTAGGCCGCGCCAAAAAAATCATTGGTATTGATGAAGCTGCCTGTGTTTCTTCGCTAAAACATTTGCCCGGCTTATGCCAAGAAGTGCTTGGCTTAGATGGCGATATTGAGAGCATGGCTGAAGCGTTTGCGAATAAACACCATACCTTGTTTTTAGGCCGTGGTGTGCAATATCCCATTGCCATGGAAGGTGCGCTAAAGCTTAAAGAAATTTCCTATATTCATGCTGAGGCCTACCCCGCCGGGGAATTAAAACACGGCCCGTTGGCCTTGGTTGATGAAGACATGCCAATTGTAGCATTAGGTCCCAATGATGAATTGCTGGAAAAATTAAAATCCAACTTACAAGAAGTGCGCGCGCGCGGTGGGCAATTGTTTGTCTTTGCCGATCGTGATGCAGGCATGAAAAATGAAACCGCGGTCACTGTCATGAACTTACCGCCGGTTCACCCGCTCTTGGCCCCGATTCTTTACACCTTGCCATTACAGTTGTTGTCGTATCACGTTGCAGTGATCAAGGGCACCGATGTGGATAAGCCCCGTAATCTGGCCAAATCTGTTACTGTGGAATAGGCGTCATATTTTTTACAGTAGCAAAGCTTTAGGCCCCAAAAAAGGGCCTTTTTGCGCCACTTGCCAATACTTGGGTTGTGCCCCAGGTATTTTAACCAAATTATTGTATTGTAACCCAATAGTTTTCGCTATATGATTGGATTATAATCCAATTATGGCTTATTTCTTATGATCACAACGCTTTTAGAGATACAAAACACCCTCCTTTTAGGCTTTAAAGGCAGAAAGCATTATTCACGGGCGCTTTACAACAAAATTAACCTTAATAACCGTTTTGTGGGTTTGGTGGGTGCACGGGGTGTGGGTAAAACCACCTACCTGCTTCAGTTAGTGCAGAATAATGAAGCAAGCCTCTACGTCTCGGCGGATAATGTTTTTTTTCTTGAGCACAGTTTGCTTGAGTTGGTTGACACACTTTATAAAGAAACTGATATTCGAACGTTGTGTATCGATGAAATTCATAAATACCCGAATTGGAATCAAGAGCTCAAAAATATCTACGATACTTATTTGGAATTTAAACTTATTTTTACAGGCAGCTCAGCCATTGACCTTGCCCGCAGCAAGTATGATTTATCACGACGAGTGGTTTTATATTCCTTTTATGGCTTTTCATTTCGAGAGTATTTGGCGTTTAATGATATTGCTAAAATTGATACCGTGACGCTGAATAATATTTTAGAAAAACCACAAGAGCTTCTCGGTGAAATATCCCTGATCAATCCCATAAGACTGTTTAAGGATTATTTGCGTTTTGGCTATTATCCTTTTTCAAATGATTTTTCACAGCGAGTCGATTTTTACCAAGCCATTCGCAATATTCATCAGAAAAGCATTTATGAAGATATTGGCACAGCGCATCAGTTAAAAACGGGTACATTGCTGGTGCTTGAAAAATTATTTAAATATGTGGTTAACTCAGTGCCCGGTGAGCTGAGCGTGTATAAGGTTGCCAGTACGCTGGGCAAGGATTTTAAAAGCATATCGGAATATGTTCGTTACTTAGAGGAAGCAGGGCTTTTACGTTGTTTACGATCGAGTCAAGCAGGTAAAGGGCAATTAAAAAACCCAGAAAAATTATTGCCGGGCAACCCCAATATGGTTTATGCGGAGCTTATTAAAGAAAGCGCAGATATTTTAGGCAATATACGAGAAAGCTTTGTGCTATCACACTTACAGAATGCTGGCCTAGCAGTATTTTATCAAAAAACCGGCGATTTTTATGTTGAGGGCAAAACGCTAGAGATCGGTGGTAAAAATAAAACACGCCGTCAGATCAAAGGCGTCGAAGATGCCTATGTGTTATCTGACGATACGGTCACGGCATTTAAAAACACACTGCCTTTGTGGTTGCTAGGGTTCTTGTATTAAAAAGCTAGCGTTACCAGCTGTCACTGCAGCCATTGCTTAGGCCACAATTTGATGACGTGCAATTTTGGCAGAAGCCAGACTGTTGATGGATAATAAGCCAGTGATAAACAGTGCAGTAGAAAAAATTTTTGGGTTCAGGATTAGGTCGTCTTATACACGTGATAATCATTTAGAAATGTATAAGGAAACATAGATTAAGATCCCATAAAGCCGCCGCCATCATGTTCAACAGGCTCGGGTCCCCCGCCTAGGGTTTCTTTTATTCGGAGAACATCACACGTTGGTAACAGCCAGGTAAGCTTCATGATAAGATAGATTCCTTTCTAAGTGAGTCAAACAATAGGATCAAACTGTAATCTATAAACTAAAACGAGGTCAATCATTTATTTTTGTCATAAGATCACGCATTTTCTCACATGCGATGTGCATCACACGGATGTTATGCGTGGTTGCTAACGGATGGTACAATGGCGAGTTGGATTTAAACAAAAAGTGCATATAAGCCCGGGTGTGCTTTGTGCAGGTCTGGCAGTCGCAATCGTCCATGATTGGGCGCTCATCTTTGGCAAAGCTGGCTTTCTTAATTTGAAGGCGACCTCGATCAAACGTGCTGTCAAAGCGTAGCCAATCATCCTCTTCAACAAATGAACCCGAGTATAAAGCACCGTGTCGGGCATTGCGTGTCGGCGCCACACAGTCAAAAATATCGATACCTTCCTTGACCACGTCGAGTAAGTCTTGTGGGTGCAGGCCCACTCCCATGGTGTAACGCACTTTATCTTCCGGTAATTCTGGACGTAGCCAATCGATGATTTCAGCGGTTTTGGGCATATCAAAACCAATGGCCTCGCCGCCAATGGCAATACCATCGAGCGGTTGCTTTAAAATAAACTCGGCGCTTTGTTCGCGAAGGTCTCGGTAAGAGCCCCCTTGTATAATGCCAAATAAGGCTTGGTGATTGCCATAATCTGAGTCGGTTTGCTTATCATGCGCTTCAATGGATTCTAGTAACCAGCGATGGGTTCGCTCCATGGCTTTAATGGCCACACGCTTGTCTTCATCTTCTGGTGTGCACTGATCAAAGGCCATGATGATATCTGCCCCAATAGTCTTCTGGGTTTTGATCGATACAGCGGGGGTCATATGAATGACCTTGCCTGTATCGGGGTGCTTGAAATGTGCGCCTTGCTCGTCAATTTTACAAATCTTTGCATTCTTTGATAAAGAAAAAACCTGAAAGCCGCCACTATCGGTAAGCATAGGAGCTTGCCAAGCCATAAAAGGATGCATACCTCTTGCAGCATGAATGATGTCCATGCCAGGGTTTACGAGCATATGGTACGTATTGCCACCCAAAATGATTTGGCTGCCCGCCTCTTCTAGCATGGGGGTGGTCATGCAGTTGACGGCTGCGCGTGTACCCACCGGCATAAAGCACGGCGTAATAAATTCTCCGTGAGGGGTGGTGACTTTTAAGCTTCGTGCATGATGCTTTTGATGTTTGGCTACGATTGTGCTGTTAAAACCGGGTTTCAAGCTGACCTCTCAGGCTGAACGACTCGCCATTATAAGCCGATAGTGTTATAAATGAAACGGAAACAAAAGGAGGTCGCCATGTTTTACTTTTTAGATTTAGGTAATGATCAAATTGTTGCTGCGCGCGTTGAGGGCAAACTAACCCATGCCGATTACGCCGAACATTTGATGCCAAGGCTTGAGGCAGCTATCAAGAAGCACGGCAAGGTACGCTTTTATCTAGACCTTAAAGGTTTTGAGGGCTGGGAATGGCAAGCGGCTTGGGACGATTTCAAGACAGGCGTGACTCATCGTCATGACATCGAAAAAATTGCTCTGCTGGGTGATCACCAATGGGAAGAATGGGCGAGTAAAATTTTTGGTTTGATGATGGATGGGCAGATGAAATTTTTCCCACGTGAGCAGGCTGAAGTTGCGAGAGCTTGGATTACATCATCGTAATGTTTAAAGGGCTGTCAGTACTTTGCCACACGACAAAGCTCGCGCAACACCGGTCATGGCCGGTAAGCTTGTGGGCAAATTTTGTAAGCGTCGTGCGGCAAGATAGGCCATCAGTTCCGCTTCTAGTGTGTCACTGTGCCAGCCTTTTTCTTGAGCGGTGTAGACGGGTCGCTCAATTTTTTCTTTTAGTAATTTTATTAGGGTTGGGTTGTTCGACCCACCGCCACAAACAATCACCCCGCGCGGGATGACAGGGTGTGAGACCAGATTTTTTTTGATCAGCTCTGCGGTAAAGTTTAGCAGTGTATAGCAAGCGTCGGCTTGTGAAATGGATGCGTTAAAAAACTCGCTGGGCAATTGAAAATCATTCACATCCAAGGATTTAGGTCCTGTTTTATTTAAATAAGCCTGTAGACGCTCGTCTTTATACAGTGCGGCCATTAAATCCTCATGGAGGCGTCCTTTTTCACTATAATGACCGTCCTTATCAAACAATATTTTGCCGTGAGTTTGCTTCTTTAAGTAATGATCACACAATGTGTTGCCAGGGCCGGTGTCAAAACCACAGACACCTTCAAGCGAATCACTGTCAATGAAACTCACGTTAGCAATTCCGCCAATATTAATGACAGCGACGGGATATAAGGAGTCACGCAAAGCCAGTGCTCGATGATAAATCGGGGCTAAAGGCGCGCCCTGCCCGCCCAGTGCGACATCTTGTGAGCGAAAATCATAGACCACGGTTGTGTTTAAGCCCGCGCTTATTGTATGAGCATTTGCCATTTGAAGTGTGGTGCGTTTGGCTGGGTCGTGAAACAAGGTTTGGCCGTGATAGCCCACGGCATGTAAATGGTGTTGTGAAAGTCTAGCGTGAAATAATAAACGTCTAGCAGTATTCAGATGAAGCAGTGCAGAGGCTTGGGCAAGGTGTTTATAACTTAAAGGTCGATTAAACTTTTTTAAAAAGTAGTCTTCCATGGAAATAAACGCTGCGCTGCTTAGCTGCTGTTTAAGTCGGGGGAGAAATTCACGGTTTATTTTGACAGGATCGCCCTGAAGATTGTGGGCGATTTTTTCTGCGTATTTGAGTAAGTGATGAAAGCTATCGTCGTATCGTTCGGTTAGGCCGGCTAAGGTGTTAACACGAGAACGGCCATCTGTTTCAATGACGGCAGCGTCGATGCCATCCATCGACGTGCCGCTCATTAAACCGAGATAGAGCATGTTTAGTTAAGCGTTGTCATGGTGTCGACAAGTTTTTCCATCGCTTTACCTGGCAAGAAGCCATTCATGATTTGGGCTTTGTTATCTTTATCTTTGTAAATAATCACTGGTGTAGAGATAAAGTTGTACTTTTGCATGAAGCCCATATTATCTTTGAGCTGGTTTTTGATTTCACTAGACACGTTGCTTAAAGGGTTGATGCTGCCAGATTCTGTTTTTGTGTTGAAGTTAGCTTCGTCTGTGTTGAATGCTTTAGCAGGGTCTTTTGCGCTCAAAATCGCTGCAGCTTTGCCTTCGCTTGAGGGTTTCAAGAAAGACACCATGATCCAACGAACATATAACTGACCTGATTTGATCATGGGCTGGATGGTTTGATGCAACATGTGGCAAGCGATACAGTTGGGTTCAACCAACATATACGCTTGGTGCGGTGCCTTAGGGTTACCTTGAGCAAACCAGTGAGTTTTTGCTGCGGCCTGGATCACTTTCGGCGCCATGGGGTCTGTGATTTGTTGTTTGACGGCAAGTTGTGTGGCATTTTCACCGTTAGCGTTAATCACAGGACCTGGAATCAAATAAAGACCGTCTTTGTCGACAAAAACCACTGTTTCTTGACCTTGGCCTTGTGTGGGCTTTACCACAAAGCCTTCAAGGTTACCGATGCCGGGGAAAGACTTTACAATAGTGGCCTGGCCTTGTGTGAGTTTCTCCACCAGGTTCTGAGCTGGGTTCGCAGCTAAGGCTGCAACAGGTAAAGCGGCAGCTAACACGAGTGAAAGCGTAGTTTTTCTCATCGGGACAATCTCCTAGATTGGTTTACTGTAGTGGCTCATTGTACGGAGCCTATTTTGGAAGGTCAATGTGCCTCATCCCAGTTATTTCCGCTGCCGGCATCAGCGATTAAAGGCACATTTAGGGTTGCGGCTTTGCCCATAATGTCCACGATGGCACTCGTAAAGACATCAACCTCAGTATCTTTGACCTCAAAGACAAGCTCATCATGAACTTGCATGATCATGCGAGCGTCAACATCGCTCTGGTGAAGAAAATCAGAGACTAAAATCATGGCGCGCTTGATAATATCAGCAGCTGTACCTTGCATCGGCGCATTAATGGCAGCGCGCTCGGCCGCTTTTTGACGCATTTTATTGCGTGAGTTGATTTCGTTTAAATACAGGCGTCGTCCGAACAACGTTTCCACATAACCTTTTTCGTGTGCTTGGGCGCGGGTGCGCTCCATATAGTCGAGCACACCGGGGTATTGCTCAAAATAAGCATCGATGTAGGCTTGCGCGGTGGCTCGATCCACCCCGATTTGTTTGGCCAGGCCAAAAGCGGACATGCCATAAATTAAACCAAAGTTGATCGCTTTAGATTTTCGTCGCTGGTCATTGGTGACGTCATTTAAGGCCACGCCAAACACTTGTGATGCGGTGGCTTTGTGCACATCGAGACCTTTTTCAAACGCTTCGAGCAGGCCCTTGTCGTTAGATAAGTGTGCCATGATGCGAAGCTCAATTTGTGAATAGTCGGCCGAAACAATTTGATAATCTTTTTGAGCAATAAACGCTTGGCGAATGCGTCGGCCTTCTTCTGTGCGCGTGGGAATGTTTTGAAGGTTCGGTCCCGAGGACGATAATCGGCCCGTGCCTGCAACGGCTTGATGAAATGAGGTATGCACACGACCGTTATTCGGGTCGATCTGTTCGGGTAGTCGATCTGTGTAAGTGGATTTTAATTTAGCGAGACTTCGATGCTCCAATAAAATTTTAGGCAATTCAAAATCCGCCGCTAAGTCACTTAACACATCTTCTGCCGTTGAAGGCTGCCCTTTCGGGGTTTTCTTTAACACGGGTAAATTAAGCTTTTCAAACAAAATGGTTTGCAGTTGTTTGGGGGAGGCAAGATTAAAGGGTTCGCCTGCAATCGTGTGCGCTTCTTTTTCTAGCACCGATAGGCGCTCAGTGATTTCAGCGCTTTGTTGTTGAAGCTTTTCAGCATCGATCATGACACCGGTTCGCTCCATATCCGACAAAATTGGCACCAGGGGCATTTCTATGGTTTCGAATACTTGCTTAAGTTTTTCATCGTTTGCTAATTTTGGCCACAGTTTTTCATGTAGCTGCAAGGTAATGTCGGCATCTTCGGCGGCGTAATTAGCCGCGGTTTGAATGTCTACTTGATCAAAGGTGATTTGTTTTGCGCCTTTACCTGCAATGTCCTCATAATGAACGGTGGTGTAGCCTAAATACTTGAGCGCCAGAGAGTCCATGTCATGACGTGAAGCAGTGCTGTTAAAGACATACGATTCCAGCATGGTGTCAAATGCAATACCCCTTAGCGTGATGCCATGATTTTGAAGCACTTCGCGGTCATACTTTAGGTTTTGCCCCACTTTTTTTGCCCCTTCGTTTTCGAGCAGCGGTTTGAGTTTTTGAAGTGTGGTGTCGCGGTCGAGCTGATCAAGGCTTGTGTCTTCGTGAGCCAAAGGAATGTAGAAAGCTTCATGTGCTTTGAGGGCAAATGAAACACCGACGATGCTCGCCTGCATGTAATTTAAACTATTGGTCTCGGTATCAAAAGCAAATAAACTGGCTTGGTTTAGGCGATCAATTAAAACATCCAGTGCTTTTTCGTCATTGATAATATGATACTCTGTTTCTTGTTTTTTTTGAGGTTCGCTTTTTTCAGGGTTTAAATCACCTAGCCAAGATTTGAAATCATAATGTTGATAAGCGTCGGCGAGTGCTTTTTCATCCGCATTGCCTGCGTGAAGATCAGCAATTTTATACGGCACATCGACATTACAGCGAATAGTGACCAGCTCTTTTGATAGCGGAAGTTGTTCGAGACTGGCGCGCAGATTTTCGCCCACCTTTCCACCGATTTGATTAGCTGATGCAATAATGTTATCCAGAGAGCCGTATTCTTCTAACCATTTCACGGCGGTTTTTGGGCCCACTTTCGGAACCCCTGGTATGTTGTCAGAGGTATCGCCAATCAAGGTGAGGTAGTCGATAATAAGTTCAGGGCCTACACCAAATTTTTCTTTGACGCTGTCCGGGGTTAAAAAGCTATTGTTCATCGTGTTGATCAAGGTGACTTGATTGTCGACCAGTTGCGCTAGGTCTTTATCGCCGGTTGAGATCAACGTGTTAAGGCCGGCTTGACTGGCTTGCTTGGCCAGTGTGCCGATCACATCGTCAGCCTCTACACCGCTGATGCTAATCAAGGGTAGGTGCATTGCGCGAATTATTTCATACAGCGGCTCAATTTGGCTACGCAACTCTGGCGGCATGGGCGGGCGGTGCGCTTTATAGGCGTCATATAGATCATGACGAAAGGTTTTGCCTTTCGCATCAAACACCACAGCAAAATAGGCGCTTGGATGATCAGCACGCAATCGTCTGAGCATATTCAAAACACCGTACATGGCGCCAGTGGGCTCGCCTTCGCGGTTAGTCAGGTTCGGCATCGCATGGAAGGCGCGGTATAAGTAAGATGACCCGTCCACTAAGATCAGGAGATTTTCGCTCATGGCGTTTCCTTGTGTTATTTTCGCTGCGTAAGATAGGCCTTAGTCTATCCAAATAAGCGGCGTTGCGCTATGTTGACCTGAAAATACAGCTTGGTTAGACTGGGCCGCATAGTTTTAATTAAGGACTTCGCTATGAAACGTTTAATCATACTATTACTGGGCAGCTTTTTTCTGGCCGGTTGTTCTCACTTCCCGGGCTTTGGCCACCCCTCCTCATCAGATGAAAATGCAGGCGAATCTGGCCCAAGTTATTTAAAAGCCGATAGGGCGCCACCTTCTGTCCCACGTTTGCGCCATCAGTGTGTGACGGCTCACGGCGAGAAAGTGTGTGGTTATGATTGTAAGGTGGTTGATGGTTATGCCAAGTGTGCCAGTAAGCCCGAGCAACGCTGTGTCATCGATCCTCATAACAGTGCGATTCGTTGCGGCTATGATTGTAAAGAAACCGGCTTGCAGGCGCGTTGTGGTAAGCATCGTTACGACAACTGTGCCACCAATAGCATGGGTGATGTGCGTTGCGGCAATAATTGCTATGAGCGAGAAGACGGTGAGCTTGTCTGCGGAAAATAAAAAAGGCCCCTTCGGGCCTTTTTTATTTCAATGTTAAGGAAATGCCTCTAGGCATCTTTTTTCCAATGGCGGACAGTGATCACATCACAATGAGCATGGTGTAAGACACAGTTGGTCGTTGAGCCTAAAAGATCAGTAAAACTGTGCTCTGAGTGGCTGCCTATAATGATTAAGTCAGCGCCAATTTCATTGGCAATGGCAACGATTTCGGCTTTTGCTGATCCGACAGCGATCCACTGATCATCGGGTGTGACATTGAGTTCTTCACCGATTTTCTTTAACGACTGCTTAGCCTCTTCAACCATTTGTTCTTCAATGTCCGATAAGCCGACGTAACCATAGTTTACGATAGGTTCGACAGCGTGCATGATGCTGAGTTTTGCGCCGTAAAGGTCTGCCATTTTTCGGGCTTTTTTTAGTGTGTCTCGGTTTTCATCACTTAAATCTGTGGCAAGTAATAAATGTTTGTACATGAAAATTCAGCCTCATAGGGTTAGTTGAATTTACTTTATATCAGGGCCGATAGCTTTTCAAGCGATATAATGGTCAGGAGACGAAGCTCTGTTTTAATGATTTTTTGTGCTTGAAGCTTGCTCATCAAGCGGCTGACGGTTTCAAGCGCAAGCCCCAGGTGGTTAGCAATATCTTGTCGTGTCATCGGTAGCTCAAACCTGGTGGCCGATAAACCTCGGCGCTGAAAGCGTGTGGATAGCTGAACCAGAAAAGCGGCGAGTTGTGAGAGTGCTTCGTGGTGTGGATGTGTGTAAACAGCGCCAGCAATGTCATGGCTCATTAAAGAGAAAAGATGGTCTTGCATTAAAGGGTTGGTTTGAGCCAGGTGCTTTAAATCATCAAAATTGATTTCGCACACTGTGCTGTCGTTTAGCGCTATCGTGGTGGTTGCATAATGCTTTGCATGTATGCCTTCAAAGCCAATAATTTCACCCGGAAGAAAAAAGTGCGTGATGATCTCTTGGTCTTTGACATAAATAGAAGCCTTGAAAGCTCCGCTTTTGACCGCGTATAGGGAAGAAAATGTTTGTCCTTTTTTATATAAAATATCGCGCTTTTTAAGGCTGGTTTGATCTTTGATTTTGGCGCTTAAGGTTTCTAGAGAAGCATCATCGAGTGAAAAAGGCAGGCAAAGCTTTGCAAGCGCACAGTGGCTGCAGTCATGCGCTCTACTCATGAAGCGCTCTGCGAAAGGTGTTCACTAAGTAAAGCGTCGGCCAGCCGGCTTGCACCTAAACGAAAGTTTTTCGCACTGATGGCGCGATGTAAAATGTTTTCGGTCAATTCAGCATACGCCGTTGCTTGCTTGATTGTGCCAATTCCCCCAGAAGCCTTAAAGCCGCAATCGCTGTTGGCATCGTTAATGGCACTGAGCATAATTTTCGCAGCTTCAAGGCTTGCACCTTGTGCAACTTTACCCGTGGATGTTTTGATAAAATCTGCGCCGCAATCAATGGCTAGGCGACTGGCGTTGTAGAGAGAGGTTTCGTCTGTAAAAGCGCCCGATTCTAGAATCACTTTTAAGCAATGCGCTTTGCACCGCTGTTTGCATTCGGTTAGAAATTTGCGAACGGCAGCTTCGTTGCCACTCAGCCAAGATTGATACGGCATAACGACATCAATTTCATCGGCGCCTTGTTCGATGGCCGAATCGATGTCAGTCAAAACATCGCTGAGGGCTTCGTTTCCGCTAGCAAAATTGCACACGGTCGCAACCTTAAGCGAAAACGTTTTTGCCAAGGCAATGTAATTTGGGTAAAGGCAAACAGCCGCGACCTCCCCTAGAGGGCTTTTGGCCATCTTACAGAGCGCTTCAATGTCCTCTTTGCTGGCTTGTTCATCGAGGTTGGTCAGATCTAAGAAGGACCAGAGCTGTGACAAGTTAAAAGACATCGTGGTTCATTTCAAAGAGTTTGCGAATTAAGGCTCTGAGTTTAGCTGAGGCGATTTCGCCGTATTTTAGCGTGACTTCATGAGTGATCGGCTCTGGGTTGATGTCGGCGGATAAATTTGTCACCGCTGAAATGACAGCAACCTTCATTCCACAATGAATAGCCACCAAGACTTCGGGCACAGTTGACATGCCGACCAGGTCGGCGCCCAACAGGCGGTAAGCCCGAATTTCAGCGGATGTTTCGAAATTCGGGCCTAAGACAGAAATGTAAACGCCTTCATGTACTTTGATGTCAAGGGCTTTTGAAGCGGCTTGAATTTTATCCCGTAAACCCTGGTCGTAAGCTTGGTCCAGCGGGAAAAAGCGCTCACCAAATTCTTTTTCATTGTGACCAATGAGAGGATTATTAAATTGAAAATTAATGTGATCACTTACGGCGACAAGTTCGCCTGCGCCAATTTCAGCGCGAAGTGAGCCAGAGGCATTCGTAATAATTAAAGAGTGACAGCCTAACACCTTGAGTAGTCGAACCAGGATTTTGAAGGCGCTGCCGTTGGCGCCTTCGTAGTAATGTACGCGACCTTTTAAGCAGGCCACGGGTGTGCCGTCGAGATAGCCTAAAACAAGGCTGCCTGCGTGACCGTGTACGCTGGAAATGGGTAGGCCCGGAAGCTGCTCGTAAGGTAGTACGACACTTTCTTCAATTTCATCGGCCAAAGGGCCTAAGCCAGAGCCTAAAATTAAACCGACTTTGGGTTTGAAATCTTTGGGCATATGCTCGTAAATGACATCTAAAGCAGGCTGTAGTGCTTGTATCGTGATCATATTAGTTATCCTTTTCTTTCATTGTTGTTGCGTTAAAACGATGAGGTAATAAGTCGGCCAAGGTGAAGGTGTTTAGTATTTCACTTTTATTACAGAGTAAAAAGCGTGTGTCATCGTCACAAAATTCGGCTAAGCGTTGTCGGCAGGCGCCGCACGGTACACAGGCGGTTTCAAGGTGGTTGACGATGACAACGGCTTTAATGTGCTGTGCGCCGTCAGTGATCATTGTGCCTAGCGCACTGCTTTCAGCGCATAGTGTTGTCGAGTAGGAGGCGTTTTCAATATTGCAGCCGTGGTAAAGCTTACCGTTCTCGGCGAGCAAGCAGCAGCCGACTTGGTAGTGTGAGTACGGTGAATAGCTGTGGCGTAAGGCTTCATAGGCTAGCGCGATCATTTTTTTTGTTGTGTCATTCACGTCTAGACTCCGAATAAGTACGTCAGGCAATAAAAGCACAATATGGCCAAGCCTGCGGATGCAGGAATCGTGACAAACCATGAGAGCAAAATATTACGGACCGTTTTGATATTAAGCGCGCCGATACCGCGCGCAAGTCCAACGCCTAAGACACCACCGACCAAGGTTTGTGTGGCAGAGACAGGAATGCCGGTGCTGGTTGAAACGATTACCGTCGCAGCGCTGGCCAGCGTGGCTGCAAAGGCGCGGCTGGGTGTGAGGTCGGTGATATTATGCCCAACGGTTTTAATCACTTTTCGACCGTACATAATCAGACCGCAGACGACACCTAAACAACCAAACCATAAAATCCAGCCAGGGGCATTGCCGACAATGTGTCCGTGATGATGGGCTGCACTGATCAGTGCTGAAACAGGCCCCATGGCGATGGCCACATCATTTGAGCCGTGAGCAAACACCATCGCACAAGCTGTAAAGGCCATCAGCAAACTAAACAATTTTTCGATATATATATGTTGCTTAAAGCGTTTCTCGCCGGGCTGGTAACTTGTACGCTTAGCCAGTTGTAAACCAAACAAGGTGATGATTAAGGCCGCGATAAAGACGATGCCAAATGATTGCAAGTGCGAAGGCTCAATACCAAAGTGTCTGAGACCCTTGAGTATGGTCATATCGGCTAACACGATGCCCACTAAAAAAAAGTAAGCCGGTAAAAAGCGCTTCGCGTTTTTGGCTGGCGATGTGGTATTAAAGATACTGCGGCGAATGGTTTGAAATAATAAATAGGCAACAATGCACGCAATGGTGGGCGATAAAATCCAGCTGGCAGCGATCGCGCCGACTTTACCCCAGTGCACAGCATGTGCGCCTAGCACAATGGCGCCAAGGCCGACCAAGCCACCCACAATCGCGTTGGTGATCGACACGGGCATGCCCAGGTAACTCGCTAAAAGCATCCAGGCGCTGCTCGCAATTAGAACAGAGAGCAAACCAAAGACGAGTGTGTAAGGGTGATGCGAAAGTAAGTTTGCATTAATAATGCCGCTTCGAACCGTGTTGGTGACGTGTTCACCGCCTAGCAGCGCGCCGGCAAATTCAAAAATAATGGCAATGATGATGCCGGTTCGGATTGAAATGGCGCGTGAGCCTATGGTGGTGCTCATGATGTTGGCCAAGTCATTCGCGCCCACGCCCCAGGTCATGATGAAACCGATCAGGCAAGCTGCGAAAATGATGAGAGAAGCGTATTCAAGCATGCAGGTGTTTCCAGCTCCTTATGAAGCAATACAGATTTGTAAGCGGTCGGCGACTTTTTCAGCCAGGTCCGCCAGGGTTCCCGTCCAGTCAATCAGTTTGTAAGTGAACATGGCGCGTACAGGCGGTAAAGAGGCTTCTAATTCGTACAAGGTTTTGAACAGGCGCATTTGCACATCGTCACAGCTGTGTTCAATGTGATGAAGCTTGTCGAGCATTTCTCGGATAATTTGTTTTTCTTGGCCGCTAAAGCCGGCTTCCAGTAGCTCATTCAGTTCACGAATGGCCTTGTACGCTTGACGGCAGGCGTCTATCGATAAGCTGATGAGCTCTCGGTAGTCCGCCCAAAGGGCTTCGGGTAATGTCATTTGTCGGCCAAACACGAGGCCTGCGATATCTTCAGCTTGGTTGGCCATATAATCTTGGTAGCTCAAAACTTCGAGTAAATCACTGCGGTTAACCGGTAGAAAAAGGTCTTTGGGTAATTTGAGGCGAAGGTCGCGTTTGAGGTCGTCGGCCTTGGTTTCTAAAGAAACGATGGTTTGATGCAGAGTTTCAGCTTCTGACCAGTTCTGTGTGTGGACGGCATCAAAAAAGGGCGCCAGGGTTTTGACGCATGTGTACACCGTTTCCATGTGTTCGCTTAAGGGTTTGAAAGGTGAGCGAGCAAATAGTTTTAAAAATGGTGAAACCATGGATATACTCTCACTTTAAGGCGCGAACAGTTTACTTGAAAAGCACAAAAATTGGAAACAGCTTATGTCAGAAGTCGAGCTTAAGCTCAACATGGACGAGCGTGACGTCCAAAAATTGATCAACATTTTGGCTCGCGAACACAAAGAGCTTCATTTATATAGTGTTTACTATGATACCTCGGATCGTGTGCTCAGTGAACATGGTTATGCGTTGAGGCTACGCCAATCAGGCCAGCAGCTGATTCAAACCCTTAAAGGGGGCGGCTCGGTTGAAAATGGCTTACACCGTCGAGATGAGTGGGAGTGGGAAGTCGGTCGGCATGGTATCGACTATCCTCTACTGGAAGATAAGCTCGGCGAGCTTTATCCCAAAATCCACAAGCAATTAGAGCCTTTGTTTGAGACAGAATTTATTCGCACGCAGTGGGATATTGAAAATGCTTTTGGTGCTGTGGAGCTTGCCTTTGATCACGGCGAAGTTCGTGGTCAGTGCGGCGCAGAGCGCTTGTGCGAGCTTGAGCTTGAGCTGAAAGATGGCGATGAGAAGGCTTTGCACGAGTTGTTTGCGTTTTTAGATAAACAACTTTCCTTGAGCCCAAATAATGTGAGCAAAGCCGAGCGTGGTTATCTGCTGAGTGAGTTTGGCTTTGAATAATGAAACTGTGCGCATCATCGGCGGGCGCTGGCGAGGGCGTAAATTGCATTTTCCTGTGCTTCCCGGCCTTCGTCCCAGTAGTGATCGTTTGCGGGAAACCTTGTTCAATTGGTTAATGCACGATATCCCAGGTACAAGCTGTCTTGATGTTTTTGCCGGAAGCGGCGCCTTAGGTTTTGAAGCCATTTCGCGCGGAGCGTCATCGGTGGTTTTTCTCGACATGGCGGCCGAAGCCGTCAAGGCCTTGCGTGATAATGCCGATCGCTTGTCGGCGAGTGAGGCGATGATCTACCAGGATGATGCCTTGCGTTTTTTGCGTCACACAGAGCGCCGGTTCGATATTATTTTTTTGGACCCGCCTTTTGACAGTGATTTTTTGAGTAGCGCGTTGGCCTTGATTGGTGATCACGATCTTTTAAGCGAGGGCGGCCTTATCTATATAGAGTATGCAAAAAATGATTCGCCGGATCTTTCGGCTTGGCAGATAAAAAAAGAAAAAGTGGCCGGTCGAGTTGTTTATGGCTTGCTGGCGAGGAAATCGTTATGATGGTGGCAAGAGTTTGGGGGTGTGATGCGCGGTAGGGCTTTGGCAAAATTGGTCACTGTGGCGGGCTTAGGCAGCACGCTTGAGTTTTATGATTTTATTATCTACGCGTTTTTTTCGGATGAAATCGCTCGCTGCTTTTTCCCCGCGCACACCGTCATGACCTCCCTCATTGCAACCTTTGGTGTGTTTGCTGTGGGTTATTTGGCCAGGCCCATTGGTGGTTTAATCTTTAGCCACTTGGGTGACAAGTTTGGTCGAAAAAATAATTTTTCTTTTTCGCTGTTAATCATGGCGCTATCGACCTTGTGTATGGGTTTGGTGCCCACCTATGCGCATATTGGCGTGAGCGCAAGTTTGATTTTTTTTGTGATGCGTATTTTTCAGGGCTTATCATTAGGGGCAGAAACACCCGGTGCAATCACGTATATCGCCGAAAGTGTGCGAGCTAATCGTCAGGGGCTATGGTGCAGCATTGTGTTTGCGGTGATGAATTTAGGTGCGGTGCTTGCGATTTTTATTCATATTCTCTTAAATCACTTTTTAAGTCAGGCAGCGCTCAATGCTTGGGGTTGGCGTATACCGTTTATTTTGGGCGGGCTTTTGGGCTTCTTGGGTTGGCAAATTCGTCGATCCATGCAAGAGTCTTTTGCGTTTGAACAGCAGCAGTGGCGGGCGGATGTGCCTGTTTTTACGTTGCTACGTTATTACCCTTTGCGTTTGGTGGCCGCCATTATGGTGGCTATGCTTGCGGGTACGGCGATGTCTTTACTGTACTTGTATATGCCCTCTTACCTCGCCGCTTTTTTACATTATCACTACAATATTATTAATTTAAATTTATCGATTGGCTTGGTGCTTTACACTCTCTTAATGGTTGTTTTTGGTTATTTTTCAGATCGCTTCTCGCGCAAAAAAACCATGATGATCGCTTCCGTGGGGTTGTTTTTTTTGGCTTTTCCCGTGTATGACATGCTGCGTTTAAATCATCACCCGATCTTGCCGCTGGTGTTTGCGATTTTTGCGTTGTTGTCGGGGATGTTAATGGGCAATGTGCCGAGTCTCTTTGCTCGCCTGTTTGTCACCCAGGTGCGTTATACCGGTGTGGCACTAAGTTACAATATCGGCGTGAGCATCACGGCGGGCTTGGTGCCGATGTTAACGACGATTTTAATGAAGTACACTGACCCCACATTTGCACCGGTGGTGGTGCTGATGTCGGCTGCGCTCATTGGGATGGTGGGTTTATTGCTGATACCCAAAGGTTTTTTGAATAAGCACTGAGCCTAAAAAAAAAAGAAAAGCCCGATTTATTGTTATATTGTCTCGGGCTCTTTAGCAGGAATCCTCTGAAGGGTGACAGAAGATTCGGTCTGTTTATTATTCTTATTGTTTGGCTTTATTTTTATTATGCGCTGTTCTTATGCTTACCATTAGACCACAAAGACCGCTCAACCATAACCGGCGATTTTACCCCCATAAAAACACAAGGGGTAAAGTGACCTGGCGATCAGCCGCTGAGTCTGGTCGTCTCGCTAGGTTTCGGCAACAAGGAAAGACAATCTGGCTCAAAAAGGCGACTGAAGGTTTGAGGCGCGTATTTTGGGCGAGGTCCACAAGCATAAGCTTTTTATCTCCCCCTTCGTTTTAAAGGGGGAAACTCAGGCTTAAACAAGCTCTTCGATTTCTATGACTGGCAAACGGTTTTGTTGTTGGGCGCTTGTGTTTTCAGTATCTGAGCTGTTGAGCTCAATCATTACAAAAGAAATACTCATTTGATACACTCTTTGAAAATAGGGTAAAACACTATTGTTGTTTGGGCTAAGTATAATTCTTCTTTTTAATTTTGACCAGTCCAGATAAAAATTCATTTTTAGGTGAGCGAGGCATGTCTTGTTTGCCGTAGCGTCTAATCAGTTGGTTAGCAGCCGCGTTGTCTAAAAACGCTTGGTGTGAGGGGTGGATCTCTTCGTGGGGATCATCAGAATAGTGATAAAAGTCGTATTCTAAATCATTTAGACTGGCAAAAGGTGTGTCAGCCGTTTCAGCGTGGTTCGGGTGAAGATAATCTAAAAACTGTGTCAGCAAATACTGCACTTCGCGCAAGTGTGACATGAGGCTTAGATTTTCTATTGGCGCTTCGAGTGTCCAAGGTTGTGTTAAAAATTTTAGAGAAACAAAAAGTTCTTCTGTGTCTTTGCTAAAAAAGCTCGGCTCAACAATCAGAGGAAGAGCGTCTTTCAAGCCGTAGTCCTTGACGACAAGTTCAGCAATGGTTGGAAAAGGCCCTCTTGGATTGTTCTCGTTAACAACGCGGTAGGCTGGCATCTCACCCAGAGAGACTTCAATGATGTGCTTTAAGACGGCTAGAACATAAGGCGTTGCTCTTTTGTTTCTTAGGCTGTTAATGAAGTTTGACCAGACGCGATCAATGAATTTTAAGTTTCTTGCAAATGCGGTTGCCTTCCAGGCAATCGATAAGAGCTCGTGGTGAAACAGCTGCCAGGCTACCGTATCATTTTTAGGCAGCCAGGGTTTTGGAAAAAGCAGCATTTCAGTAAACCAAGGTGTTGGGAAATCGGCTGAGTTCGCTAAGTCTCTAAAAAAAGCCCAGTGCTCACTTTGTGAGTTGGGTTTGTGAGTGGTTAAGCCATATTTTCTTCTGAGCTTATCAAATTGTGTTCGATTGCTAATGCTCGGGATCATTATGGGCGTTCGAGCGCCTGAAGAAATTCGCCAGGTTTTACGTGTGTGAAATGATAGTTCAGGGTTGGGGTCTAAAAGACGCCGCAGTGCTAACACGGTTCCTGCATCATAATTGGCAAAAGTTTCAATTTGGTCGGGCCGCTCGGACATGAATAAATCCAGGCTCCCGCTCAAAACCAGGCTTAGTGGCATGGCGTTGGCATCGTAATCAAATGCTGCACGCAAATCTTTTGGGCAGTCTTGGCTTGTAATAGGTATCAGTTTTCCATCGAGCGGGAAATTAAAAACCCCGCTTTCATCAACAATCAAGGAGCCGTAAGAATAGCGCGCGTAATAGAGTGGCAGTTCTTTCTCTTCACTGATTAGGCGATCAATGGCAACAGCCAGGCGCGGTTGGAGCTCGCTGACACGATCTTTAACGTCTTTCCATTCGACGGGATAAAACTGTGGGGATTTATCGACAGCGTCCATGCCCTTATTATTTTCACTCGGTCTTAAAAAGGCAAGCTAAGTTCGGGCAATAGCTTCATTATTGCCTGCTTAAATTCGCCGATCAATCTCTCGAGCTTTTTTTGATCACTCGCTTCAAAGCGAAAAACCAAACATGGCGTGGTGTTGGATGGTCGAACCAGGGCAAAGCCGTCTGGCCACTCTGCGCGAACGCCGTCAACGGTGATCATGGTTGCGCCCTCAAGCTTGAGGTTGGATAAAGCTGACATGATGTGAGCTTTGTCCGATTCAGCCACAGGCATTTGGATTTCAGGCGTGGCGGCAGTCTGGATTAAGCGCGCTTTGATTTCATCCATTGATTGCGTGTTGAGCAATTCTAAGAATCGTACGCCGGCATAAATACCGTCGTCAAAATCAAACCAGCGATCATAAAAAATGAAGTGGCCGCTCATCTCACCGGCTAAAGCGGCGCCGACTTTTTTGGCCAAGCCTTTGATCAATGTGTGTCCCGTTGCAGACAGTACTGGCTCGCCATCGGCTTCTTCGATGATGCGCTTTAATAAATAAGAACATTTCACATCGTACACAATGGGTTTGCCAGGCATTTTTTTGAGAGTGTCTTGCGCAAAGAGCGCCAGCATGCGATCGGGAAAAATCATTTCACCCTCGTTGGTCACGGCCACCATGCGATCACCATCACCGTCAAAAGCGATACCTAAATCAGCCTGCTCGTCTTTCACTTTTTGAATTAAATCAGCAAGGTTTTTGGGCTGCGTGGGTTCCGGCTCATGATTAGGAAAATGTCCGTCGAGGTTTTCGTAAAGGTCGATGACCTCGCAGCCTAGGGCGCGAAACAGCTGCGGCGCAACTAAGCAAGTGGCGCCATTGCTGTAGTCAATCACCACTTTGGGTGGGTTTTCCAGCGTGATGCGGCTCATCACCGATTGGCAATAATTTTTAATGATCGTATCAACCCGCGTGTATTGGCCGGGTGTTTTAGCTTTGGGTGCTGGCTTGAGTGCTAAGTCGTACAAACCTTTGATCGCTTCACTGCTTGAAACATTCCGATCGAATAAGAGCTTAATGCCATTGTATTCGGCGGGGTTGTGGCTTGCGGTGATCATAATGGCTGATCGCGCATCCAGTGTGTTGCAAGCGTAATATAGTAAAGGTGTGGGTAGTACACCAACGTCAATCACATCGACGCCTAATGCCAAAAGCGCGTCGCAGAGCGTTTTGAAAATACGCGGGCTCGAAAGTCTGCCATCGCGCCCGATAATAAGTTGCCTCTGGTTCAAACCGTTTAGAGTATGGGTCAGTGCGTTAGCGATGAGCACCACGGCTTCATCATTGAGCTGAGTGTCGGCAATCGCGCGAATATCATAAGTGCGAAAAATATCGGGTGAAAGAGCGGTCATTATTGTCGTCCTGAATGGCCAAACCCCCCGGTGCCCCGGTGGCTTTCGTTGAAGTTGTCTACAAGATTAAATTTGGCTTGCACCACCGGCACGATCACCAGTTGCGCGATACGCTCGAAAGGTTCAATTGTAAAGGGCACGGTGGAGCGGTTCCAGCATGAGACCATCAGCTCACCTTGATAATCTGAGTCGATCAGACCCACCAAGTTGCCCAACACGATACCGTGCTTGTGGCCCAAGCCCGAACGCGGCAATATCACAGCGGCCAGGCCTGGGTCGGCGATGTGAATGGCAAGTCCGGTTTTTATGAGGGTCGTCTCGCCAGGCGCCAACATGAGGGGTTCATCCAATAGGGCGCGAAGGTCCATGCCGGCGGAACCGTGGGTCGCATAATTTGGCAAAGGGATGTCTTTGCCCAGGCGATCGTCTAGTATTTTGAGGTCAATTTCATGCATGAGCGGGATGCTATCAGGTTTTCTGGGGATCGTGAACCAAAACTACGGCGCCGGCTTCGAAAACAAAAGCACTTGCACCCGTGGCGGCCTTTATGATATAAAGTGCGCCTTTCGTCCAAACTATGGCAGAAATCGGAGAAGAATCATGGCTAAAGTATGCCAGGTAACAGGTAAACGCCCCGTGACAGGCAATAATGTGTCACACGCGAATAATAAAACGCGCCGTCGTTTTGAGCCAAATTTACACGAAAAACGCTTTTATGTGCCATCTGAAGGCCGTTATGTGCGTTTGCGTGTCAGCGCAAAAGGTATGCGCATCATCGATAAGAAAGGTATCGAGACTGTATTGGCCGATATCCGTTCACGTGAAGGAGCTAACTAATGGCAGCAATTCGTGAAAAGATCCGTATGATCTCAACAGGTTTGAACCAAAAAGGTAAAAAAACCGGTTATTTCAAAACCACGACCAAAAACAAGCGCAGTCCTATGGCTGAAAAAGGCAAGTTTCGTAAGAAATACTTTGACCCACGCGCGTACAACCCTGAAACAGGCAAGTGCGGCATGCACGTGGAATTCGTGGAAGATAAAATTAAATAAATGATTTTATCCTCTGATAAAAAAACCGCCGATTGGCGGTTTTTTTATGGGTGTTGCTAGGGCGTGTCCCCTAACCGTGGAAGCTTGGCGGCATTATAGAAAGAAGGTTTTCTGTGAGTAAATGTTTGAGTTTATAGACCTGATTAAGTAACAACAAGGCAAAGGCTAAGCTCGTAGAGTCTGCAGGTCTGTTGCACACAGCAGAGAAAACATTTTCTGCCGCAGTGAGCGAGCTCATGATGCTGGTGTATTGAGCTGGATGGGTCACCCTACCTGAGACCAGTATTGCTGAGAATTCATTTGAAGCTTGTTGGTAGTGAAATATGCCAGTACTAAGCAGCAGCAGGCAATGATCGGCTTCGCTGATAATCCCGCTGAGCGCTATCTGACGAAGTCTTTGCCGCAGCAATAAAATCAGTGCATCCATAAGCGACTTCCTTTTAAGCGCTGTATTCTTGTGTTATTAAAGCGCCGTTTACGGCTGTAAGTTCGTAACCGCAATACCCACACCACCTAAGCCCACGTGCGTGGCAACGACGGGGGTGAGCTCAACGATGCTAGGCAGTGTTTGAAGGTTGAAGCGTTTTTGCAGTGTTTGCGCCACCTTTAATGCATCATCGTACGCGCCCACGTGGCTAATGATAAAGCTTGGGTGTCGCATGGTCTCCGCGACTTTTGAAGCAAGATTCACAATTTTACGGCGGCTAAGGGTGGTGCCCAGCGCCATACCGGCTTTCACAATTTTGCCTTCTGCGTCAAAGTGCATCACAGGTTTCAAATTTAAGGTGTCGACGATGATGCCAGTCGAGCGTTTCACCCGACCGCCTTTAACGGCGTACTTCATGGTTTTAAAGCTGATAAATTGTTGTGTTTGCGCGGCCGTATATTCTGCAATACGCACCACTTCGTCAGCGCTTTTACCTTCAGCCGCTGCGCGCGCGGCTGCAAGCACGACCAAGCCTTGGCCACCGGCTGCACTTTTGCTGTCAATCACATGGATATCCGCTTCAGCATAGCGTTCGCGTAAGCGTTTTAGGCTGTTGTAGGTGCCGCTAATACCGCTGGACAAGGGGATCATCACGATCGAGTCAGCTTGTCTTAGGCCTTTGTCGAAAGCGATTTTCATGTCGGGCAATGCAGCTTGTGAGGTGCTCACGCGCGCATCACTGTCGTCTAAGTGTTTAAAGAATTGTTCGCGCGTGATGTTCACGCCATCAAGATACGGTTGGTTATTCACCATGACTTGCAACGGCATAATGGTGATGTTGTATTTCACGAATAACTCTTGCGGTAAGCCGCAGGCGGAGTCGGTGAGTATCGCCACTTTTTTATTCATGTGCCAATTGATCGAAGCGCGGTACTGCGCCCACATATCATCGGCTTTGGTTTCCAAGAGCTCGCCGTATTCGCCGGCTTTGCGAAAGACTTTTTCGGGCGCGTTCGTGTGCACGTGAATTTTCACTTTATGATCATTACCCACAACCACCAATGAATTACCCCAGCGTGCCATCTCTGAGCGGATCGCTTTGATGTTGAGATTTTTACCGTGGATGATGCATTCGGTGCAGTATTGGTTAATCAGGTTAGACGCATTATCCACGTGGTTTTCGTGGTGGCTCATATGAATGTCAGCGTCGTTGTCGACTTGAACGGCTTCTTCATGGTTTTCTTCATCGAGGTTTTCGACGTTGATGTGGTCGATATGGCCGATGGTCAGAAAATCGTTCATGCCTTGCAAGAAATGCACGAAACCCTGCGCGCCCGCGTCCACCACGTGGTTGCGAGAGAGGATTTCAAGCTGTTCCGGTGTGTGAGCCAATGAGCGCTCAGCTTCGCCTAGGCTTTCAGGCAATAATTCGTGGATATCGCTAAAACCATGGTGATGAGCCAAAAGCCAAGCGCCCCAGTCATGCATGACGGTGATGATGGTGCCTTCCACGGGGTTTTCAATCGCTTCGCGGGCGGATTGAGCGGCGTGTGCGGCTGTTTTGGCAAAAAGTGATACAGGGATTGCGGCCTCAGACTTAAAGCAGTCGTTTAAGCCTTGGAAGAATTGCGCGAGGATGGAGCCTGAATTGCCCAGCGCGCCGTTAATCGCTGCCTCGGCCATTTTTCGGCTCAATTGGCCGATATTTGCATCAGTTTCCGGCTTAATCGCGTTGGCGATACTGGAAAAGGTATAGGCCATATTGCTGCCCGTGTCCCCATCGGGCACCGGAAAGACGTTGATTTTGTTGATGTCGGCTTGCTTGCTGATCACCCGATTCGCACCGGCTAAGATCATGTTGCGGTATAACGCGCCATCAATCATCGTCATAAGCTATCCTTTAGGCCATTAAAAGATTGCCCATTCTATAAGTGAATGGGCGAAGGTCAAGGGATTTTGGTTTGGATGGGTATTTCATCGACCCAAAATGATGGCGTTTAGCTTGTGTGGCTTGGCCCTTCAAAGGTTTGGGTTTCTCCGCCGCCTTCAGCACGCTCGGAGTTCAGTTGGTCCAGTTCAAACACTCTGTCACCAAGCGCTTGCCTCGCTAGCTGTCTCCCACTAGTTGGGCAGCCGCAGTGTAAGATGTCTGAGTTCCGTGCTAGCAGTTCAGATAAGGAATAACCTGCAGGCTTTTGGATATCTCTTGGCCCTGTAGGGTTTAAGGGGTCGAGCGGCAGGCTGGGTGGTGCGGAGTTTGTTCGGTCTCTGTCGCCTTCGGTCAATTGATCTGCGCTGGTCATTGCGGAGAGTTCTGTCGCAGAGGAGTCGTGCCGTGCTGGTTGACTTTGAACCTCACTAACCCCATCATCGTCAAACTCATCATCGTCGTTTTGGTCGTCAAGAACAGAGTCGCCATCTGCTGTAGCTGTTGTTTTCTGGCTTTCTTTATCATCGCCAAAAACCTCATCGAAATCAAACTCATCACCGTCTTGAAACGCCATTGTTCTTCTCCTTTCTTTTGTTTATTTATTTAGCCACTATAAGGTACCTTTGCTTAAAAAACTATTAACACCACAAAAAAATTATCCAAAGCAGCCTCGGCCGTATTAGAATGGCTAGCATGAAAGAAAACCCTTATGTGCTTACAGGCCCGCTCGATCTTCGAAACTGCGATGTTGCGCGCTATTTACCGTATTTAAGCGACGATGAGCACGAAAAGCAGCAGCGTTTTCGCACGCAAGCCTTGCAGGATCACTATGTCCTGTCCCGCGGCATACTGCGTGAGACCTTGGGCCAGGCTTTGGGTCGTGCGCCAGAGCGTTTAACCTTTGCCTACGGTGAGCACGGCAAACCGTATTTGCCTGATCGTGGTATCGAGTTTAACCTCTCCCACAGCCACGACTATCTATTGATAGGTTTGAGCGATCAGCCGATTGGGGTGGATGTGGAGCATGAGCGCGCAAGCTTAGAGCCTATGAGTTTAGCCCAGCGCTTTTTTGCCGATAGTGAAATCGCCTGGCTTGAGAGTCTGCCCGAGTCAGACGTATTACGCGGTTTTTACCAATTGTGGGTGTGTAAAGAAGCGGTGATTAAAGCCATCGGTGTCGGCTTAAACGCTTCGCTGAAAGACATAGAAATTGCGATAGAAGACGGCCCAGCCCGCTTGCTGAACACGCCTGAAAATGGCGAAGGTTTGTGTGTGCAATTGATCGATGCGCCTGTGGGGTATCACGCTGCGGTGTGTTTCACGCATCGGTTTTAGGTTTTTGTTTTAGATTCCAAGTGTTTTGATACGGCTCGCTTTTTTTGGTCTCTCGTTTCTCTTCTGCAGGGACGCTTTTCGCCATCCCTGGCCGCTCCCTTCCGGCATCCATGCCTCCAGAGGCCCTGCAGAAGAAAAACCCTCGTCCAAAGCAGCGAGCGCATGAACGCATTGTGGGGTAGGGTTTTCAGGGCCTGCGATACACGGACGTAAGGGAGCGGGAAGGCAGGAGCCTGTTCCTGAAAAGCCTACCCCACGATGCGATGTGCGAGCGGTGTTAAAGTATCGGGGCCAAAAAAGGCGGGCGACAGTGAGCGCGGGAATTTTGTTTATTGGTGTAGAGATTGCCGCGTCGCTACGCTCCTCGCAAAGACGGTTGCTGCAAAAAGCGGTTGCTCGATAAAACAGTGGCTACCAAGACTTTTCCTGGCAAATCTGCTCGTAAGCGGCTTTGATCTTTTGCGCTTTTTCGGTGGCGGCTTGCATTTCTGCTTCCGATAAACCTTTAGACATCAATTTATCGGGGTGATATTGGCTCATGAGCTTTCGGTAGGCGCGTTTCACATCGTTTTTATTCGCATCTTGGTTAACGCCTAAAATTTTATAGGCCTCGTTAATTGAGGTGGTATAGCGTTGTTGAAACCCACTGCCTTGTTGGTGTTGATAACCACCTCGTCGTGCTTGCTCAAAATGCGCTTTCCAGCCGAACATTAAATCGTAGTAGGCAAAATTTAAGGGGCCTAGGCCTGTGATGGCTGCGATGTCTTGCAGTAAGGGTTTGAGTTGGGGATTGAGCATGCCGTTGATGTAACACAGTCTTGCCTGGATATTGATAAATTGCGCGAGCATGCGTGGTCGGTGACCGTAATGTTGGCGAAGTTTTTTCAACACTTCGTAGCGATCAAATTCTTGGTTTTTGCCTTGGTAAAATAAACGCATGGCCTCTTCGGTTTGGCGTGGGCTTAGGTGCCAGTGTTTCATCACTTGGCGTGCGTATTGAATTTCTTTGTCAGAAACTTGACCATCAGCTTTGGATAGATAACCCATAATGAGAAAAGTGGCTTCGAAAAACGCTTGGTTAGCCTGACGATTGCCAAAAGCCATGGGCCTGCCACGATCGATCATAAAGCCGATGATTAAACCAAATACCAAGCCTACGGGGCCAAAGATTAAGCCGATTAAACCGCAGATCAACATGGCTTTGTGACGGTAGAATAACGCGTTGAGCATGTTTAGTTATTAATATCATTTTCAAAAGCTGGTATATTCTAGCAGATTTTGGAAAATAAGACACTTCTTGGGTTAAATAATGCGCATGCTTTATAATGTTTTGGTCAACCTCATCGCCCCGTTGGCGATTTTACGCTTGTATTGGCGTGCACGCCACGCGCCCGACTATAAGCGCCGCATTCGCGAACGTTTTGCCCATTTTGACATCCCTAAAGAGAAGCAACACGGTATTTGGGTGCATGCGGTCTCGGTGGGCGAAGTGCTCGCCTCACAACCTTTGATTCAAGCGTTAATTAAAGAATACCCGAGTACGCCGATTATCGTGACGTGCATGACGCCGACGGGGTCTGAGCGCATTAAATTTAATTTGCCCCCTGAAGTGTTCCATGTCTACGCACCTTACGATATCGCGCGAGTCGTTGGCCACTTTTTGGATAAAGTGCAGCCTGAATTGTGTATTCTCATGGAAACTGAGCTATGGCCGAACATTTTGCGTGTCTGCCGCGCGAGAAACATTCCCACGTTTTTGGCCAATGCTCGCCTATCCGCTCGATCTGCTCGTGGTTATGGGTTACCCGTGGTCAAATCGATGACGCGCTCTATGCTGCAAGATATTTCTTTAATTGCTGCACAAGCGAAAGCGGATGCCAATCGTTTTATTGAGCTGGGCGCTAAACCGGATAAGGTTCACGCTGTGGGCAATATGAAGTTTGATTTTACTTTGCCGCAAAGTGTGCGTGAAACGGCGGATATGTTGCGCAGTGATTTGGGTAGTTCGCGCGCGGTCTGGATTGCCGCCAGTACGCATGAGGGTGAAGATGAGTTGGTGTTACGCGCACATAAAAAAGTGTGCGAGCAACACCCGGACAGCTTGTTGATCTTGGTGCCGCGTCACCCCGAGCGCTTTGATAAGGTGTTTCATTTGTGTGAAAAACAAGGCTTTAACACCTTGCGTCGTAGCCAATCTTTGCCTTGTTTGCCTGAGCACCAAATCTACTTGGGTGATACCATGGGCGAGCTGCGCATGCTTTTGGGTGCTGCTGATGTCGCCTTTATTGGCGGCAGCCTCGTTCCCACGGGCGGGCACAATATGCTGGAAGCGGCTTTGTATGGCATGCCGATTTTAACGGGTCCGAACACGTTTAATTTTGCTGAAGTCACGGAGCTTTTGCTTGATGCTGGCGGCATGGTGCAAGTGCCTGATTGGCGTGGGCTGGCTGATACCTTGAGTGCTTGGTTGGCCGATGCCAACCTTCGTATGAGTGTTGGCCAGAAAGCCCTACATGTCATTGAAAATAATCGTGGTGCGCTGGATCGGCACATGCGATTACTTCAAACCATTTTGCCCGAGAAAGTCGGGCGCTGAGTATTTCAGTCATTTTGCTTGGTGTGAAAAGCTTGGGGCTCGATATACTGAAGTCTGCGGGCTTTAGGCAAAAGGGTATTTCATGAAAGAGGTTGCACGTTGGATTTTTGTCGCTATCCCTTTTTTGCTATGACAAAAACGATTGACATGATTCCGCCGTATAACCCGTTTGCTTAATTCTTTTTTACCGCCTTGCCTCTGTGCTTTTGTGGCAAACGCCCTAAGCTCAACCAATCCACTGTTTTGGCCGCGGTGACGCTAACAACACGCTACACGGATGAAACATTTTATGAGGATATTTTTCGTGTTGAGCCGGGATGTGCGGTCTATTTAACGCGAAAAGGCGAGCTGAGGAAGACGCGGTATTGGGCGTTAGACCCCGAGGTTCATGACTTAAAAATTTCTAGTGATAAATCTTGTTTAAGTCGATTTTCTGATTTGCTAGAAGAGTCTTTGCTTTATTACACGAACGGTGTCGAAGACGGCCTGGCTGGTGAGTTGAGCGGTGGTTTGGATTCTTCAACGATACTAACTGCCGCGAAAGCGCTCGGTTTAAATTACCCTTTATTTATGCATGTTGCGCCAGAGCCAGAAAACAACACAACAGGTCAATAAGATGATAGTGATTTGGCAAGGCTTCTCTTAAAGCAGCTTGGTATAAATGCTATTTCATTTGTTGGTTCACGGGGTTTTGATCTAATAAAAGAGCTGCGTTACTGTTCAGAGGTCTTTGCCGGGTTACCTGCATTTTTGTTACCCATGTTTACCCAAAATACCAATCATGCAGTTTTACAAGCGGGTAAGCGCATTGTGCTATCAGGCACTGGTGGGGATGAGTGTGTTTCCTCGCGTGCTCCAGCGACTTGTTCTCATGCGAGTACTTTTCGGCAGCAAGGTCTAGCTGTTGTTTGGCGACAATTTTTTCACGAGCACAGAAACTGTCTTTTATCATTAAGTACATTAAAAAAGGCAGAAAAGTTGTTCAAAGCGATGCATCCGGCGATCTTCTTTGTCTTGACTCGGGTTGAAACGGCTAGTTCGCCGATAAAAAGCTTGCTAAAAGAAAACGTTCGTCACACACCGATTTTTTACAAAAAAGGTTATTATAAAAGCGTCCGTGCTTATGAGTGGGATCATCTACAGGGCTCTAGAAGTGATACATTGCGTTGGCGTATCGAGTATCACGCCATGTTGGGCGACCACCAGGGGCTGGAGTACCGTTATCCTTTGCTTTACCCTAAGCTTGTCGAGTTCTGTTTTCATCTGCCTGAGAAATTTAAGCGACGAGATAGAGTTGGGCGCTATCTCGTGCGTGAATACTTAAAGGCTCGGGGTGTACCCCAGCCTGTTTATTCAAAGACTCAAAAAACGGGCGCCAGTATTCCTGCCACGATTGAAACGGCTTTTCAGTACTTGCGTGATCCTATCGTTAGGCAAGGGTTAAAAGACCTACCTTGGTTCAAAAAAGCCCGACGAAAAACAGCTCACGAGGAGCTGATCGCTTGGGTCTATTGCTACATGCTTAATCACTACCCAAAAAAGCATTAATTGCTGAGCCAGCTTCGCTTTGCTACACTTCGCCTAAAAAGCGAGAAAGAATCTGTGAAATACATTGCCAAAAAGCCCGGTCCGGATGGAACAATTCCTTTTACACCAGATGAGCATAACGTTTGGAAAGTACTCATCGCGCGCCAGCAAAAAACGATTGTCAACCGAGCTTGCCCTGAATTTTTTGAGGGCATTGCCACGCTTGGCCTGTCAGAAAATCAGATTCCGAGCCTTTTAGACCTTTCAGATCGCCTTAGTGTCACTGGCTGGAAAGTGACTCCTGTCGATGGCACGATACAAGTCGATGAATTTTTTGCCATGCTCGCACGCCGTGAATTTCCGGTGGCGACCTTTATTCGCGTGATGGAAGAGCTCGATTACCTGCAGCAGCCCGATATTTTTCATGAAATTTTTGGCCACTGCCCGATGCTCACCAACCCCGCTTATGCGGATTTCGTGCAATGGTACGGCGAGTTTGCTTCAAGCCTTAATCATCAATTACGTACTATTTTAAGCCGCTTGTTTTGGTTTACGATTGAGTTTGGTTTGGTGAAAACCGAGGCTGGCCTTCGTGTGTATGGCGGTGGTATTTTGTCTTCACATCAAGAAACGATCTATGCTTTGGAAGATTCATGCCCGACGCGTAAGTCTTTCAATTTGCACGAAGTGCTGTTGACGAAATATTTCTATGACCGTATTCAGGATCGTTACTTTGTGATCGACTCACTGGAAAGTCTGTATAAAATGATGGACGAGAAGATTTTGAGAGAAGCACTGGATGAAATCAAAGTGCGGCAAGACCGCCCATTTATCACATGTTAATACGTGTCATTTTAAGCGCGCTATTACCTCTACTGTTATTCCTGTGCTTACCGTCATTCCCGCGCAGGCGGGAATCCATTAAATTAAGGAGTTCACCATGAGCAAAACGATACACTGTGTGGGCTGCGAAGGCGGCATAGAGGCCTTGCCAGAGTCTGAAATTCAGGCGCGCATCGCACAATATCCGGATTGGCGCTATGACGCTGGCAAACGTCGCCTGACGAAAACCATCGAGTTCAAAGGCTTTTTAAAAACCATGAGTTTTGTCAACGCCGTGGCCTGGATGGCCAATCGCGAAATGCACCACCCTGATCTTGAAGTGAGTTTTAACCGCTGCATCGTGCACTTTCAAACCCACGCGGTGGATGGCGTGACTGAGAACGATTTTATTTGTGTGGAAAAAGTGGAAGCCTTGCTCGACTAGGTGTTTTTTACGGAGATAAAAAAGCTTGGCAATCGCAATATTTTTTGGGTAGACTTGGTGCCCAAGTTAGCACAAGGAGTGAGGCCATGAAGTCCTTTCTGTTTTCAAAAAAATCTGCGTTGATTTCAATTGCCTTGCTGGGAAACGCTGCTTATGGTGTCACGGTAAATAATTTATTTTCTCCTTCGGCAGAGAATAGCGTGGGCTGTACTGTTATTATTGGGAACAGTCCGTCGGGGTCCAAAACGGTGACATCAACTCGGGTTACCCCATATAGTGACGCAAACTGTGTTACTGCAATATCTGGGGGGCAGAGAAATGTGGGGGCAACTCCCGCTGCGACATTTTCTTCTGGTACAACTAGGCGCTGTAATGCAGCATCGTTATACGCCATTTTGGCAATTGCTGGTGGTACTCCAACAAATGCGCGCTCCGTTTTTATTGAGCCACTGGATGGGGTCAATCCAATTTGGGGCGGTACTGGAGGAGCTTGCTTTAACGTTAGCTGTACTTTAGGCTCTCCTAATCAGTGCACATCAGCAGACGTGGGTAACGTTGCTAATGCATCTTGATTTGTTTGTTGTGCAATTTCTTAGAGATTTAAGCCGTGAAAAAAACCCCTACTTACACTAACCTGATCGATTTTTCTTTAGAAAGAAAAGACTGTTGGGTAAGGCCGCATCTTCTTGTTGTATCGGTTTCAAATGTTACTCAGGGCGGTGACGGCGGTGGTGACGAAGTCAATGGTATGTGGAGCTAGTCTTTGTTGACGGCTCTACACATTATTTGCGCTAGCGAAAGCTTGGAATCGTACAAAGGAATGCTTACTCCTGCGGGTTTTGATAAAAACCACCTTCGAGCACTATCCAACCCTTCATTAGTCCTCGCCCGAAGCGAATTTGGCCAGGAGCCGTTATATTATTACTACGATCAAAAAACGCTAATCTACGGTCACACCATCCCTGACATTATTCAAAAGCTAGAAACCCATCCTGTTTTAGATCACGATGAAGTGCTTAAGCTTATGGCTCAGCGGCGCACATACACTGACAAAACGATTTACCAACACATATACAGCGTTGAGCCGGGCACCATTGTGTATCTCACAGCACAAGGCGAGCTGAAAAAACATCGCTACTGGCAGCTGGACCCCAATGCAGATGATCTTGTGCTGAAAAGTGATCAAGCGTATTTCAATCGCTTTGACGAGTTGATGCAAGAGTCGCTGCATCACAACACGCAGGGCTGTGAGCACGATATTGCCGGCGAGCTCAGCGGTGGACTGGATTCATCCAGTATTTTAACGGCGGCTCAGTCGCTGGGCTTGCACTATCCTTTGTTTATGCATGTCGCGCCAGAAAATCCTCGTTTTGACCAAGTGGATGATAGCCACTTGGCCAAGCAAGTGCTTTCGTATTTTGGTTTGAGCGATGTGTCGTTTGTGGATGCGAAAAACTTTGATTTCTTTGCAGAGCTTGAGTTCGCAGCCCGGGTGTTTGCAGGGCCGGCATCCTGTATTTTACCGGTAATGGCGCAGAACGTTGGGCGCGCCGTGGCGCAGTCTGGCAAGCGGATTTTATTATCGGGCGCTGGTGGTGATGAGTGTGTGTCTTCTCACGCGCCGGAGTCAGCTTACCTTGCCGGCCAATTTCGTGAGCGGGGCGCGCGTGCCGTTTGGCAAGCATTTTTTAAAGAACAGGCCAGCAGCTTATTGTCGTTCACGACGTTAAAAAAAGCCGAACAATTATTCAAGGCGATGCACCCTGCGATCTTTCATGTGCTGAGTCGATCAGAAAGTACCGCCAAGCTCAGCTACATGCTGTGTCGTCAGGGTTTTAAAGGGTTGCCACCTAAAACAACGTTCTCTAAAAAGCGTTATTACACAAGCATTCGTGCGTTTGAATGGGATCGGCTTCAAGGTTCAACCAGTTGTTTTTTGCGCGGTCGCATTGAGCACCATGGCATTTTGGCCAATGCCACAGGCTTTGAATACCGCTACCCTTTACTTTACCCGAAACTTGTGGAGTTTTGTTTTCACTTGCCGGCACGATTTAAGCGCCGAGATGGCGTGGCGCGCTATATGGTGCGTGAGTACTTAAAGGCCCACGGTCTGCCTGAAGACGTGTATTCAAAGCAGCAAAAAGTGGGCGGCATTGCACCAGGTACCTTGGAAAATGTCTTTGAGCTTATGCAAGACTCAGGCTTTCTGGCGCGTTTTGAGAATTTGCCCTGGGCGGATAAAGTGGTTAAAACGACATCCCACAACAAACTTATCGGCTATATTCCGGCCTATATGCTCCATTATTATCAGACCGTGTTACAGCGTTAGGGTTTAGACACGTCAGGGTTTAGAAATTGATCAACCTTGTATTTTTTGATACAATGGCACCAGAAAAATAAGAACGAGCGAGTTTTTTCTATGTTTCAAGAGCCACAAAACGCCCTTCCATTGTGTTCATATTTTATTGAACAGCTTGAGGCCGATCCCCTTTATAAAGAAGCCTACTCTGACCTTATTGCTCGGCTTCGGTGTTTACAGGTTGATGCTCAAAGTGATAGGCCTCCATTGGGTTTTCAGCCGCTTCCATCAGTGATTGGTAATATCCTCGAATACCAGGTTGCTGACGAATGCCAGAAAAAAACGGATTTTCCATTGAGGAGGTTGCTTTTAACCTACTTTAATAAGCAACAAGGTTTTAACGCTTTTTTGTTGACTTTGTTGAGCCCCTACAGCCTTGTTCGTGTGGTTGCGCGGGGTTATTACCTGTCTCTGGGTTCTTCAGAACAAGGGTTAAAAGGCTGTGTTGGCAACGTGATTAATGCAGTCGAGGCGATCACAGAGAGTGGCCACGTCAATCAAAATATCCAAACGGAAGTTTTACCAAGCCTGCGTCGCGTGCTTGGAGAAAATAGTAAGCTTGAGCAGCTTATCCTGGCTAAGTTAGGGCCGCTGGATAATCAGCCGGTCTTCGCTCCAGTGAGCTTTAGGTGATAAGCTTGAAGTGAGGCCAGCTAGGCAAAAATCACCTGTGCCGATGCGATAAACTTCGCGCATTTTTAAACCAGCTGTGCTATGATGCGTCCGTATATTTGGGGGCGTCATTGGTTTCGACGTGATTTACAAGACCCAAAGTGCATGCCGAGTGTGTAAGCTACTCGCTAAACAAGCTGCAATCGTTATAATTGCAAACGATACTACTTTTGCTGCTGAGGACGCTATCGCTGCCTAACCGGCAGAGGAGAAATCCTCTCTCGTCGTACTAAACCTACGACACAGCCCAGCGACCGCGTGAGCCCGCGCGTGTGGAAGCTGGTAATTTAGCGGGATCGCGACGTGGAGTGTCTAGCAACATCGTCGTTAAATGTAACCGCTAGGCTTGCCTTGTGTGATCCTGTCGGTCGGAGCGCATAAGGTGACACAAAAGACCGCTCTAAGCATGTAGACCTTTGTGTTGCGATTTTGCGGACGCGGGTTCAACTCCCGCCGCCTCCACCAACGCAACCGCTTGATTTATTTGGACTTTCTTATCAACTCAAAAGGCCGCGGGAAATTGGCGGGAAACAACTGAAAACTTACCACTGATTAACAGGCCGATAACCTCCAAAAATATTTTGATCCGGAATCCACCGCGTATAGTACCGTGCTGTTGTCAACATTGTTTCATGCCCCATCTGCCCAGAAACCCATGGAAAATACTCGCCACCCGATACCATCATCGACGCAAATGTATGACGTGTTTGATATAAATTACGATATTCAATATTGGTTATCTTGAATAATGGCAGCCATGCCTGTTTCCGCATTTCGCTCGCATCTTTCCATGGTCGCTTTTTTTGAGGGTTGAAAAATATATAGGATTGCTGCCAGAGCGTATACTGCTTTTGTGCTTTTAAAGCACTTAAAGCAGGACGTAAAAGCTGTACGGTTCTCCTGCTCCTCTTCGTTTTAGTAGGCCTTACTTTACCTTGAACAACAATACGTCTGATGTAAATAAAACCATTTTCTAAATCAACGTCCTCCCAGCGCAAACCAACCAATTCTGCGGTACGCAAGCCAGTATAGAAAGCAAATTGAAATAGATTTTTAATTTGCCCTTCTGCAGTCGCTAACAACTTATAAATTTCAGCTTGTGTAAACGGATTAACTTCATAAGTTGATTTAATTCTCGTTAAAAGTTTAAGATCAATAAGCGTAAAAGGATTAACCGTAAGATAGCCTCGGATCATAGCCTCTGCAACAACGTACCTCAGTGGCGTCAATATATTAAGGATAGTTTTTCGCTGACACTTAAATTTATTCAACCAATCCCAAATAATACCTGCGCTGAGTTCAGTTACAGGTAACTTTCCAAAAGCCAGTCTTAAATGTTTATTACATGTCCTTTGATAGCGATCATAAGTATTGTCGCTTACACGTTGTTTTATCCTTTCTAAATACAAATCTATTAACTCATTGACAAGCGTTGCCTTTGGCACATGTCCAAACCTAATTGCATTTTTTGAATAAGGAAAAAAATCAGTATAATTAAAGTCGCCAAAAGCAATCGCTTTTAAAAGCTCTTTTCTCAAGCGAATGGCTTTTTTGATATTTCTTGTATTAACTGTAAAATTCAGTTTTTCACGGCAGTACTTATATCGATAACGAAATGTTATCCGTAAACTCTTTTTTCCTGTTTTGGAAATTCTAACGTAAACACCCGTTGCAACTCGAGTTTCAGTTTCTTTCACACCCATGCTTTTATCTCCTATATAAATTAAGCTTTAATAACATAACCTAAATTTAATCAAGGAGTACAAAAATGTTAGAAACAGATAAAAAACCAACAAGATTATTGAGGCTCAAAGAAGTAAAACATCGCACAGGGCTGTCACGCTCATCTATATACCTTATGATATCAGAAAATCAGTTCCCCCGACAAATTCAATTAAGTGGCAACCGCAGTGTTGCATGGGTTGAGCAAGAGATTGAAGAGTGGATACAAATGAGAATTAAGCTTAGCAACCACACATAAACCTAATGCTTGTCATAAATGTTGCCTAACTCATTATAAATAAAAGTGGCTATTACTTATCTAACAAATGGTTTGGTATTAATATACAAGGGTCGCCCGTTGGTGTAAGGATAGTGCAACGAGCCATTGCCCGCGTCACGCTAACCCTCAGCATGTATTTGTAATGAACCAAGTCCTGGCTATTTGTATTTCCTCTGACAATGCGATCAGGGTTTCCAATTAATTTTCCTTCCTTTTTCTGTGGCCATCCTTCAAAAATAATCACCTCATCAAACTGTTTCCCTTTCGATTTATGCATATTCATGATCACCACACCATATTCAGACCTTGATGATACAGAAAAATGCTCCTTCTGAAAAAATCGCCTAAAAGAATCCAAGGCATTAGTATAAGCTCCTCTGTCTCTCCAAGCTTGCGATAAAATATTTCTTAGTTGCACACCTCGTCTCAATAACTTTAAGTTCTTTACCTCTTCAATGATTTGTTTCAATCTTTTGCAGCCAGACTTTTCTAAAGCAGACGAAATATGTTGCCAATCAACCTTTGGAGTACCTGTTAGTGATATACCACGTGCTGAGTCATATCCTTCAAGCATTGGCTTAAGTATACTATTTTTTGCAAATTTTTTTTCCTGAATGAATTTGTCGTAAGCTTTTTTTATGTTAGTCGATTCGCTAATATCTTTCTTAGTAGGCGAATCACTGCCTTTTCCCTGAAAAAAATTGCACACTAATTCAATGAACAGTGATTGATCGTCATCTGCTTTTTTAGGCTGAAAAAAGAATGCAAATATCTCAGCCGCTAACAAAGTAGCATTCATGTCTATAGAGGCAGTATGCGGAATAATAGGCAGCTTATTTTGCTTGCTACCAAAATAATTAGATACATCCCGCATCATTTTTTTTGTGGGTACTAGGACAGCAACTGACCAGTCATGATTAGAGCTTGATTTTAATCTTTTTACTGATTGTAAGGCTTGACCTTTTAGGGCAGCAAAAGCTTGGTTTTTATTTGGCTCAAAAGTCTTGCAACATACCCCAACATAGTTGTCTCGAAAATTTTTACCTTTTAATATGTCGTTACCAAATAATAATATATCAGTGCCGTGACTACGATGATTTTCATCTTGCAGATTAAATTCACTTGGGTTAAATTCCTTTATAAAATGAGTTAGCCTTTCCGGATCCGCGCCAATAAAATCATAAATCCTCTGCTCTGGGTCAGCCAAAGCGATTAATTCACTATTTTGACCAAGCAGATTAACAACATCCCATTGTGCAGCACTGGTATCTTGAAACTCATCAAGAATGATATAAGGATATGTATCCGAAATTAATTTTTTAATCTTTTCGCTGCCAAGCAAAATATCATGAACATAATTGGCAAATAAATCAAAACACACACGCCCTTCATTTTTGGCTATCTGATGTCTCTTGGCACTTTCTTCCTTATTTTTATTATTAATATCTGTCTCAGTTAGCTGGGAAATAGAACCATATTGATGTCTTATTGAAGATAGAGCAACGGCCTCAGCAGGTGGATTCAATACTGATAGTTTTCTTGGCAATCCCAATAAATAACCATGTGATTTCATAATTTTCCAAAAAAATGAATGATAAGTATCGATTTTGATATTCTTACAATCATGCAAGTTATTTTTAGCATGTTTTTCTAAGGTTTCGACAATTCGTGCTACACTTTGCCTCGCAAAGCTTAGAAACAATATCTTCCGCCCATCACTAAGTTCATTTGCTATGTTAATTGCCTTCAAGATTGAAATAGTTGTTTTGCCTGCTCCTGGTCCGCCAATGATTAATAGGTGCCCTGTTGCTTGCAAAATTTCACGCTGCTTGTTAGACAGATTCAATAGGCACCTCTTTCTGTGCCAGGTCTACATTATTTTCGCCATTACATAGTAATTTAATTTCTTTGCAAGTATTCTTTATCCAGTCAGGTATTTCATTTTCCGCACATTGCGCTAAAAAACTTGCTATAGCACCGTCCCCCTTGTACTTTATAAAGTAAGCCTTTAGCGCATCGGCTGAGTTTTCTTTTGGATTTTCATATTTTTGTTTTAAATCTTGCGGCCATTCTAAACTATCGATAAATCTAGTAATTGCATCTTGCGCTGTATTATTCAAAACAAGATCCTCAAAGCCTTTCTCGTCATGCATAAATAACTGATCAACTGCTTTTTCTATATTTCCTTTATTCTCATCCATTTGTTTATCACATAAACCAAATACTTGCTTATCAAGGTTTTTGTACACATTAGCTAAAGCTACTAATTGTGAATCAGTTCCAGCATCAATCACGCAAAGGCCTAGCATTTCAAAATTTGCATAATCATTTGAATTTAGCTCAACTAAACGTCTTGCAACAACTGGCATAGCAGCAGCTTCTGTCGCTCCTTCAACAATTAATACCCGTCTTGACAATAACCCTTCGCAAAACCTCGTACGAAATTCTTGTCTATATCTTTTAGGCTTAATGCTATCTGGCAACTCAACTTTTGCCTGATTAAGTACGCCATTGGAATTTCGGGATAAAATAACTGTTTCATCTAAATTAAATTCTTCTATTACGTAAGGTGAGTGAGAGGTAAAAAATGTTTGGGATGATAGTAGCCGTATTTCATGCACGATACGTTTTTGGGTATATGGGGGAATTGCCGTTTCTGGTTCTTCCATAGCAAAAATAACATTTTGTTTCGCCTCAGCAATCATGGAAAGCATAGCAAGCACTAGCATGTTAATTGTTCCTGTGCCTTGACGATAAAATGGCAGATAATGATCGCCATTGCCAGTGGTAACAAAGGCTGTAATGATTTTTCTTAAATGCTCTCTCGTGAGATTAGAAATTTTCAAATGAGGCGAAGCACCCCATTCTTTAGGAACAAATTTTTTAATGCTACTTTCTATATTTTTAAGAATTCCTACAACACCAAGCTCTGATTCAGATGCCACGTCACGTGTGCTTAATTCTTCAATCGTTTTTTCCCACATTTGTGGTCGTACTTCTTTTATACGAAGAATAATATCTAATAAGCTACCATGCTCTAAACTTAATGCGCGAGATCCCGTTCTTATTGAGCGAAGATATAGAAAGCCACATTTTTGCTTGTCTTTTTTCTTAAAAGGTTGAGACGTATCATTATCAACCAAGCTTCTCGTAAAGTAAGTAGCACCAGTAAAATCGTCTTCATCAGCATCATAATAACCTTTAAAACAGACGCGTAAGGCTGCCAATGTTGAATCCCTATCAACGCTATTTAGTTCAGAAATTAATTCTTTTTTGTCTTTGTTCCACCACTCGATAGTATCAGAAAAATGGCGCTGTTGTTCTTCATTTAAATCGACAACAACTGCTTCAATAGATATCTCTACAAGCTGATCATCTGATCTGTACATCCCATTATAAAAATCATGTTCATCGATGATGGGACGTCTATTAAGTCTATCTGGGCCTAAAACCAAATCAAGTGCTTCAAAAATAGTTGATTTACCAGTATTATTATCACCAAGCAGTACCGCGTGATCTGGAAAGAATAAATTCGCTGAATGTATTCCCCTAAAATTTTTAATCTCAAGCTTTGCCACTTTCATTTCTATTTCCCTAAATACCGTTGCTCACTTACCTTAATAACAATTTTAAGCTTCGGCTCTAAAAGTTCTTTTTGCCCGACCAGTTAGGCGTTTGTTTGGAAGGCTTAAAGGAGAGCTTAATATACCATTAAAAAACATATATCATACCAGCATCGCAATCTTGTCCCAAGTCACACCATAAGCCTAACATAAGGCCATGCTCGATAATATTTTAGCTAGAAAATCACTAGTGAGCCTTGAAATACCCAAAAGCTAACTATTTCAAGTCTCAAAACGCCTAAATCTGTGCACCAAGCAGTAACTAGGTATAACAAAAGACAACAAACCATTTCTCTTTAACTTTAATTGATTTTCATTTTTTAGTTATTGAAAAGACCGCAGGAAATCAATGAAGGAAGATATTTTTTCCGATGATTCACTGGCAGGCAGTTACAATAAAGGTAAACCTGTTATTAACTAGCTACTATAAAAACGGTTTGCGCCAATGCAAATAAACCAAAGATACTTATAGTCTGTAGACATAAAGTCATCTTTTCGATACTAATAAGCAACATGAAGCATCAAATTTTACAGAATCATCCTGACAAGTTGCAAAAAATATTTGCTCAAAATGTTCGTATTGAACGAATAAAAATGAATATGACACAAGAAGAGCTTGCTGATATATGTGGCTATCATCGAACATATATTGGCTCCATAGAAAGAGGAGAGAGAAACGTTACTCTAGCAGCTATTGAGGCACTAGCTAAAGCATTTAAGGTCAAGCCATATCAGCTATTGGTAAGAGATAATGAACAAAATTAGCAAGCCAGATAACATGTCTCAAGAATTTTACGAGGCTTGTATAGCAGTTGAAGGCAAACGTGCACGCACCGTCATTAACCACATTCTTCAGAATGGCTTTATAACAACTGAAGAATTAAGTGATATCTATGCCTATGATCATCCGCCAAGAGCCGCTAGAGATGTAAGAGAAAATGGAATCCCGCTAAAAACCTACAAGGTAGTAAGCAAAAAAACAGGGCGGAAGATTGCAGCCTATAAATTTGATTTTAGTGAAAAAACTAAAGGCAGAATTGGAGGCAGAAAAGCATTCTCTATACAATTTAAAAAAAAGCTAATTGAGAGATATGGATCATGCTCAGTTCTAACTAACGAAAAGATTAACCCTCGATACTTACAAATAGATCATCGTATCCCCTATGAAGTGGCGGGCAACGACGCAAACGAAGATGTTGAGCATTATATGCTACTAGATGCTTCTGAACAACGCGCAAAAAGTTGGTCTTGTGAATCATGCGAAAACTTCCGCACAAACAAAGATAAAAATATCTGTGAAAATTGTTTTTGGGCATATCCGGAAAACTATTCTCATATTGCAATGAAACCAGAACGTCGTTTAGATATCTTGTGGTCTGGAGATAACTGCAAGCAATACGAACTACTAGTCACAGAAGCAAAAAAAGAAAACCAATCTCCACAATCACTTATTAAAAAATTACTAAAAGACAGTTTTTCTGACAGTAATTAGAAAAGCCAGCGATTTTTTCTTTTTTATATTACCCCTCCTTTTTGACACCAACTATCCGCATAATGTAATAACTGGCGCGAAATATAAAGGCTTTCAATTGTCTCTTCAGATCGACCCGAAAGTGTTGCCTGGGAAGAGCGGCCTGCTGCAATCCAAAGACGCTTCATTTTCAAATATTCAGGGAGCTCATCTGCATACTCCACATTACCCGTTTTACCGTCATATGAAAGTATGAAAGGAACGTCCCTATTATTGATAAATTCTAACCCTTCTATCAGCGCATCTCTTCCAAGCTGCATAAAATAACGCTTATCACGACCATACGTAGTTCCGTGATATGGAGGATCCATGTAAACTAAATCACCTAGTTTGGCGTCCTTAATACTATCTCGGAAATCGCCACAACGCACAATTACCCTTCCTTTGAGAAGTTGACTAACTTCATTGATTGATTTTTTCATCCTTTCTGGCCGCGTACCTAAACGTCTCTTATCCGCAGATTGCGTAAAATCACCATTCCTATTAAAGCGTACTGCATTTTTTACACATCTTGCCACTAGGTAGAGAAGATCCACTGGATCTTTCTCTGCATTAAAGCGCTCACGAATTTTCAGAAAATAATCAGGGCTCTCTGCATAACCCTTCCATATTTCTTCGTAACGCCTACCAGTTTTCTCTGGATGATTAATAATCTCTTCCCAAAGTTTGGCCAGAGGCTCAAGAGAGTCAGCTATTACATATTGTTTGGCTAAATTATTAGAGGCCGCATAAATAGTTACTGCCGCAGATCCAGCAAACGGTTCATAGAAAGTATTAACACTTTTTGGCATAAGAGTGCAAATACGCTTAGCAAGATTTCTCTTGCTTCCTTGATAAGGAATAACATGAGGAACATTTTTCATTTATACTACAATTACACGCATTAAATTGATACTTAAAGTCATCATATAAGAAAATCTTACCCTATGCAAGAGTCAGGAAAACATCCCCACATCCGCCTATTATTTTTGCACAATATAATCCGTGAATCCGGGGGATCACCAGGGGATCATCTGCCGACAATCAGTGACAATGAAATACAATTCGACAATTTAGCAACTTTGTTAACTCTTTGATAGAAGCTGTATTTCATTGTATTTGATTGTCTTTGGCAGCATTAAATTGACTACGTTTTGACCGGCTGCGTTTTCGACTCCCGCCGCCGCGGTTTTTTTATTTAATGATGCTTGGGCTTGCCTAACCACCAATGGGCGTTTATCCTAGTCAGCACATACAAGGATAGATAGCATAACTGAGCACAATCCAATGCATGATGATTTTAAAAAAAGTGCCTGGCATAGCCCAAGCTTAATGATCTTGTCGCTGCCTGTTGTAACAGCGGGTGGTGGTGAGGGCGCAGAGGGTGATGCTGGCGGAAGCTTTTGGAGAAGCTAACACAATCGTTTGGTCAATCAAATATGAAAAGCTTCTCAAACAATACAGTACTGAGCCGAAACACGACATTAATGGCCGCAAACGTTGACGACGATCTTGTAATGATGGATGCAGACCAAGGCGTTTATTTTAGTTTAAACCCCGTGGGCGCAGCCATTTGGGCTCTACTTGAAACCCCAAAAACCTATGATGATTTGATCTCAGGTCTGTTGTCTCAATACGAAGTCACTCGCGAAACGTGCGAGCAGGATGTTCAGCCCTTTTTGAGCGAGCTTGTTGATAATGGGCTTGTGATGCTTGGCGGTTGATTGGATTCGTTTTAAGTTTTTTAGTCAAAGCGAGCAAAATTTTTTGGCTTTTTATTTGGTTAATCATTCAAAAAATTTTTCTGGGTTTTTGTAAGGTAAGGTGGAATGGTTGATGCGGATTTTGTATTCTTCCACGTTTGTTATTTGCGTAAATAATTTTTTAATTTCTTGATCAGCGTGATTGTTGCTTGTTCTTGGTCCTGCCCAAATTTCTTTAATCCAGCTATGCTTAATCGGCCGGGAAATATAGGGAATGCTTTTAATGAATGGTTGTTTGGGGTTTTGGTGCCGATAAAAAACCTCGTGAGGGCTGTCTGTGAGTGATCCGTTTAAGCATAAGTTTGAGTTTGCAACCCTAATTTCTTTTTCTTCTTGAAAGCAGGGGTGTTTGAGCAATGGAATTAATGAGTTAATGGCGAGATGAAATAGTTGGTACTGAGCTTTATCTTTTTTGATCGTCTCCAAGTAAGCTCGAGCTTCTGCGAACCAATCTTTTAGTGAGTCAGAAAAGGTTTTTGGGCAAGCGTAGCTAACGGCACCAGAGATACTTTGAACATAGGGTTTATCCTGTTCGAAGGAAAACCACTCTTTTTCCAACGCTTGTCGCGAAAACCCAATTGAGAAGCCCAGGCCGTCATCGCCATATTCACGCCAGGCAGGCAAGTAGTTTTGTTGTTCGGAAAAGGAGGCTGTGTAAAAAGGTTTTTCTTTTAGGGCCTCATCCTGCGTAGCGATAAAGTTGATTCTGTCTTCATGGCTGTTTGGAAATAAATGGTTTGCAAAAGCTGATATGCCATACCTTATTTCCGTTGGATCATTGAGGTGGTGAAAATCAGTTAACCATAGCGTACTACTCTCAACGATGCCCTTCAGTCCGGCTAGCGAGGTGTAATGGTAAATTATTTCATTCTCATCAGGCATTTCTTGTGTTCCAGGAAATTTTCTAATAAGTTCTTTTATTGTGGTAAGTGCACATATAGATATTTATATGTGCATCTAGGGGACCTGGATGGTTTTTAAGCAGAGTGGCTCTAGGATTGCTGTAAGAAGAGCAACACTCGCGAAACAAACGCTTCAGGATACTCGATATACGGCAAATGCCCGCAGCGCTCGAAACGGTAGTACTCAGCATCTTTCACCGTATCGGCGATGTGTTTCATCGAGGGTTCAAGAAAGACGATATCTTCATCCGAGCCTGTGACTAATACCGGTAGCTTTAGGCTTGATAGCCAGGGCGTGGAATCAAAGCCTTGAAGTGCGGCAAATTGTGCTTCAAACCCTTCGATAGAAAATGGGTAGGGATTGTTGAGATTAAGCTCAATCAGGGTATCAAGCATATTGTTGTGTGATAAAAATTGTTGTGAAAATGCCCAAGATAAGCCGATTTGAATAATGGCCTTGGCGGGTGCGCCAGCTTTCATGAGCTGAAGTTGTGCTTCGGCAAATATATTGTAGCAAGATTCAGGTTTAGCCACGGAGTTGCAGATCACAACAGATTTAACCCGTTCTGCATAGCGGTGTGCCAGCGTTTGCACAATAAATCCACCCATGGAACTGCCGATGAAGTGCGCTTGCTGAATGTCTAGGGCATCACACAAACTAATCACATCGTCAGCCATTTGGTCGATTGAGTAAGGTCCCTTGGGGATATCGCTCTGCCCTGCGCCGCGATTATCGAAAATAATCACTTGATAATGTTTAGATAAGGCTTCTGTGACGGTGTACCAAGCGGTGTGGTCTGCGGTAAAACCTGCTACAAGGACCAAGGGTTCACCCTGGCCATAGGTTTCATAATAAAGATTAATTCCGTTGGATTGAAGGCTTGGCATCGGCTGTCTCCCTGCTTAGCGTTTTAACATCCGGGCTTTATCGCGCGCCCAATCGCGGTCTTTTAGGGTTTGACGTTTGTCGTGGAGTTTTTTACCGCGAGCGAGTGCAATTTCACATTTCACGCGGCCACGTTTCCAGTAAAGTGATACGGGCACAAGTGTGAGCCCTTTTTCTTTCACCTTGCCGATCAGTTTATCCAGCTCTTTTTTATGCAGCAACAGTTTACGGTTGCGCACCGGGTCTGGGTTGACGTGTGTTGAGGCAGAAGCTAGAGGTGTGATGTGTGCACCAAATAAAAACGCTTCGCCCTTGCGAATCAAAACATAACCTTCTTTGATATGCACCTTGCCGGCGCGAATGCTTTTAAGCTCCCAACCTTCCAGGCACAAACCTGCCTCGAGCTGTTCTTCAAAGAAGTAATCGTGCGAGGCTTTTTTGTTTTTAGCGATCGTGCTGCTCATGGCGGTCATATCAATGATTGTTCAAAAAACTTGCGAAGTGTAGCAGCCTATGGCATAGTGCGCGACTATTTTATTGTTTGGTTCAATGTTTTGGGAAGATCGCCAATGAAGATTTCACCCACAGCTTCGTTATCGTCTCGCTTGCCGCGCTAAGCCCAAGCATCGTATAGTTATTAACATTGAACACAGGCCCCCTCATGACATCCGTAAAGCCTTTTCAGGCCGAATTGAAACAAACATTTAGCATGGCGATGCCCCTTGTCGCATCCTCCTTAGTCCAGTCCGCCAGCGGTTTTGTTGGTACGGTGATTGTTGCGCACCTGGGCAAAATCGCGCTGGCCGCAAGTGCTTTGGTGGGCATGAGCTGGGTGACTTTGTTGGTGTTGGTTTTTGGTATGCTTAACTCCATCAGCGTCTTGGTGGCACAGCGTGTCGGTGCCAAACAATACGGGGAAGCTTCTCGATTGGGCGCGCAAGGCATGATTGTCGCCGTGTTACTTGCCATACCGGTCATGGTTGTGATGTATTTTGAAAACTACCTGTTTATCTGGACCAAGCAACCCGCGAGTATTTTGGCCTATGCGACGCCGTATTTGCATGCCTTGTCGTGGTGCATGCTACCTTTGGCGATTTTGATTGTGATGGAACAGTTTTTAATTGGTATTGGTAAAACACAATTGGTGATGTGGATCAGCCTTTTGCAAGTGCCGTTTGAAATGCTATTTAACTACGCGTTTACTTTCGGCAAATTTGGCTTGCCGGCTTTTGGGATTGCCGGTGTAGGCTATGGGTTTACAACCGTATTTATCATTGCCATGGTCTTGATTGCGCTATACATCACTTACTCAGATGTGGGGCGACAGTACCCCTTGTTCAAATCTTTGCGCGGCTTGCATTTAAAGGTTGTGAAAAAGATTTTTCAGATCGGTTGGCCGATTGGTTTAATGTATGGTTCAGAAGTTGGTTATTTTGCGATTATTACTTTTTTTATGGGGCACTTCGGTTTGGATACCTTGGCGGCTCACCAAATCACATTTCAATATTTAGCCTTATTAATGGCCGTGGTGTTTGGTATTTCTCAGGCGGTTTCTGCGCGCGTGGGTCATGCGGTGGGGCGTAATGATCGCTCAAGTATTCGCTTAGCAATGCATGCGGGTTTTGTTTTAGCCGTGGGCGGTATGTTCATTGTGGCTTTGGCATATTGGTTTGCGCCACGGCTTTTGATTTCAGTGGATCAAACGCGGAGTCTCAGCTTGAATGCGATACAGATTGCGGTGCTTTTTTTGGCGATTGCGGCGGTGTTTCAGTTGTTTGATGCCCTGCGTTTGGTGGCTGTGGGCGCCTTGCGCGGATTAAATGATACACGGGCGCCGCTGTGGATTAGCTTGGTGGCGTTTTCAGGCTTAGGCTTGCTGTCTGGCTATGTTTTTGCGTATCACTGGCATTTAGGTGGCGCGGGTTTTTGGCTTGGCATGATCGTGGGTGATGTTGCGTGCGCCCTTATTTTAATATATCGTTTCGGCAGACAGTGGAGCAGTGTTGATCTGGCTTCCTTGATGAATACCGACTAAAGAGCATTTATGACACACATTAAGCGATCAGCCTTAGTTCCTTTCTCTGCTGACAAGCTCTACGACTTGGTGAATGCGATCGAAACGTATCCTGAGTTTTTGCCGTGGTGCAGTGATACAAAAATTTTAGAGTCATCGCCTGAGGTGATGTTGGCTAGTATGACGATTGCAGGTGGCGGCTTTAGCAAAACCTTCACGACGCGCAATGAATTATTCCCACCTGAAAAAATTATCATGCGTCACGTTGATGGCCCCTTCAAATCACTCACGGGCGAATGGCGTTTTGTACCGTTGTCTAATGACGGTTGTCGTGTTGAGTTGGATATGCATTTTGAAGTCGAAAGCGGCATAAAAGGTATGTTATTTGGTGTGGTCTTTAATAAAATTGCCGACAAACTTGTTGATGCATTTTGTGCGCGAGCCAAAGAGCTATATGCAAACGATTAATGTTACTGTTACCTATGCTTTGCCTGATCAGCAGCCTGTTTTTTCTGTGAGCCTTAAAAGTACCGCGGTGGTGTTAGATGCATTGCTCGCCTCCGGTATTTTAAAACAGTTTCCAGAGATTGATTTGAAAACCCAACGCGTGGGTATTTTTTCTGAATGTGTGATGCTCAGTGAAAAATTAAAAGACGGCGATCGGGTTGAGATTTATCGTCCCTTGACCATCGACCCCAAAGACGCGCGTCGCCTGCGCGCTCAAAAAAGAGCCTAAGCCTCTTTGTATTTGCAAAATAAGATTAACACTGCGCAAGCCACACACAAGATGGGCAGTAAGCTTAAGGCCCATTGGTAATCACGCACCGCATAATGAATGCTGCCGATATGGTGCGTGTGAGCAACATTGTGTAATACGAAACCCAGGATGAGTTGCAAGACCGGCGCAACGCCGATGCCTAGTGTATTCGTAAATCCGATGCGCGTGCTGGCGGCGACGCGCGGCTCGAGCTCATGAATTAATGTGTAATTCCACAAATACACATTGCTGGTAATGCCGATCAAAAAGAAAACCAAGCATAACCATAAGTAATCAAGCTTCACAACAAAGATCACGACGCAATAAAGCGCGGCAGTGAGCAATGCCATGAGTGCGAGAATAAATCGTGGTTTTTTGCAGTAATTATAAAACCAACCAAAAAAGGGTGCTGCAATTGCGGTGCCCAAGAAAATAAAGCTTGAGCTGATGGCGGCTTGAGTGAGATTAAGTTTGTGAGAGCTGACTAAAAACGGGATGCCCCAAGACGCGATAAAGACCGTTTGTGGCGTCATCAATGCGCCCGCATAAAGTCCGTTGCAGACAGCACGAAAATTCGTGAATAGTTTGATGACGTCTTTGTGAAAATGTGCGCTGGGTTTAATACGATCAAGCGGCAGTTGGCCAAGCCCTCGCTTAGGCGTGTTGCGAATAAAGCACGGTACGAGAATGGTGAAGATTAAGGAGATTGCAACACAGGCATAAGCAAAACTGTGCCAGCCCACGTGGGTGATCAAGCTGGCTGTGTAAGCATTGGCAAAAACCATGCCTAATAAGCCAATGGCCTCAACCAGCGCAACCAAAAAAGGGTACATATGGCTTGGGAACCAGTTGCGGCATAAAAATAATGTACAGACAAACACGAATGACACGCCAAAACCCATGATGAGTCGCGCGATAATGGCAAGCGCGGCATTGGGCGATAAGGCAAAAAGCAGGCAGGCCAGCGTGGTCAGTGATGCACTAAAGATTAAAAGTTTTCTTGCGCCGTATCGGTCCGTTAAATAGCCGGCGGGCGTTTGCATGATCATGTAAGTGTAGTAGTAAGCGCTTGTGAGTACGCTCGCGCCGATAGCGCCCATCGTAAAATCGCGCATTAAGTTTTCGGTGAGAATACCTGCAGTAAATTGCAGCAAAAATTGAAACAGGACAAAGCCTGTGGCAAGTGAAAAGATCAATAAAGCGCGCGAGCGCTCTTTTTGCATTTTATGCGAGAGTTGTCCATGCACAAGCTTATCCTACAATCCTTGCGGGCTTACGATGTGGTTTGTTCTGGCTGTTTGTCGATTTTAATCAACCGGTTGTTTTTAAAGGTTAAGATGACCGCGCTGCGCTGGCTAGGCCCGCGATTTGGCCAAAGTGTATAAACGTAAATAAGTTCGTTGTCATTAAACGTGTTAACGAGCACCGGTTTTCCGCCCATGATATCCGTGGCTTGCGCTTTGCTCATGCCAAGTTTTAGTTTGGCCACGTGTTGCCAGTTAATGACATTACCTTGCTGTACGTCGGGGCGGTATTCATGAATGATCCCACAGCCTGCAAGCGAGAGCGTCATTAGCATAAGACCGGCGAGCTTTTTCATTGTATTTTCTCCAAATAGGCGGCCATGATACCGCAATTGTTCCGCGTAGGGAACATTCGATCTATTGACGGGGCTGCCCGATTTTCTGCACAATGCCCACAAGGAGGCATTATGCCAGAGTCAGATTTACGCGAGCGCGGGTTAAAAAGCACGCTGCCGCGCATGAAAATTTTAGCCATTCTTGAGTCTGCGGGTGCTAAGCATCTAAGTGCTGATGATATTCATGCCCGTCTTTTGGAGGGCGGTGAAGATATCGCCCTGGCCACGATATACCGTGTGCTCACGCAGTTTGAAACGGCAGGTTTGGTGGTTAAGCATAACTTTGAAGAAGGCTATGCGGTTTATGAGTTGGATGATGGCCAGCACCATGATCATTTGATCTGCACAGATTGCCAGCATGTCCAAGAGTTCGTAGATGACGTTATTGAGTCACGGCAAGAAGCCTTGGCTGATCGTTATGGGTTTAAAATCACACATCATCAGTTGTATTTGTATGGACAATGTCAGCGAAAAAACTGCCCTTATCGCCAGTCGCTTAAGCCACATACGCGAAGAGATTAAAGCGCTTTCGCCCTCGGCGCGTTTGATAGCGGTTTCCAAATATCAGCCACTTGACAGGCTTTTGGCCGCAATTGATGCGGGCCAATATGTATTTGGCGAAAATCATGTGCAAGAGGCCGTCGAAAAGATCAAGGCACTTTCTAGTGTTGATTGTCTCGAATGGCACTTTATCGGCACTGTTCAATCGAATAAAACACGGGTAATCGCCGAGCATTTTGATTGGGTGCAAAGCCTGTGTGATCTCAAGCATGCCCAGCGTTTAAATGAAGCCCGCCAGGGTAAGCTGCTCAATGTGTTGATCCAAGTGAATATCGATCGTGAGCCGACGAAATCCGGCGTGCTTGAAGAAAAGCTAGAAGGCTTTGCTAAAGCACTGTTGGCTTACCCCAATCTTCGTTTTCGCGGTTTGATGTGTATTCCAAGGCCGGGTAGTGATGCTTTTTCGCGCATGAAAACTCTGTTTGAGCACATGAATGCTTCAGGTTTTTCGCTTGACACGCTGAGCATGGGGATGTCGCAAGACTATGCTGATGCGCTTAGAGCCGGTAGTACAATGGTGCGCGTGGGCACAGCGATTTTCGGCAATCGTTAGGCCAGTAACTGTTGAATGAGTTCCGATTTTGTTTTGTAGCCGAGTTTTTGCTTGGCGTTGTCAAAGTAGGTTTCCACCGTGCGAGGCGAAAGGCGTAAATCTTTGGCGACAGCTTTGAGCGTTTTCCCTTTGAGCACTAAATATACGACTTGTTGCTCCCGCTGTGTGAGGTTGTTGAGCGGGTTTTTGCGAGGCTTGGCTTTCTCTGGATTGAGGGTGTTGCTGGGCAATGCGTTTAACAAGGCTTTTACCTGTGTTAAAGACTGGTCAATCTTTGAATATGGCACTTCAAAAGCGATGCCCAGTGTGGCTTCGATATGACCATTTTGATCGTAGAGCGGAAAACGGTTGGTAATAAAATAATAGTCTTTTTTCATGGCTTCAGAGTAAAGCGTAGGCTCACTCTTGTTCAATAGAGGCTTATTATTTTTCATCACCAGAAGGTCGTCTTGCCGGAAAGAGCGGTATTGTTGGTACTGTCCGCCCATTATTTTAGCCATGGCACGGTAAGATAGGCCTTCGAAATCATGACGATTTTTGAGGCCAATCATTTCAGCCACTTGGTCATTACAGGCGAGGCCTTCGTTGTCTTTGGACTGCACAAAAACGTTCATCGGTAGAAAGAGTAAACTTTCGATGTCGATGTGAAAACGGGGTGTTAGAGAGCAAGTTTTGCTTTTATTCATTTGTTCAATTATAGACCACTTTTGAGGTTTAGGCTAGCAATTTTTCAGCCAGTGCGCGAGCGGTTTGGTCATCACTTTTACCGCTTGTCATAAAGGCCAGCTCAGCGACACGCTCTTCACGCGACAAGGCGCGAATGTGCGAGTGGGTCGTATTGTCGGTCGAGTTTTTTTCCACGTAGAGATGATGTTGGCCTTTGGCGGCAACCGCGGCTAAGTGTGTGATACATAAAATTTGCGCGTTCTGCGAAAGGGTCGCGAGCAGTTGGCCTACCACATTCGCCACGTGTCCGCTGATGCCGGTATCCACTTCGTCAAAAATGAGCGTCGGCGTTTTTTCACATTCAGCGGTGGCAACATGAATGGCAAGGCTAATACGCGATAGCTCACCGCCAGAGGCGATTTTGCTGAGTGCATCGGGTTTTTGGCCAGGGTTTAAATGGGCATCAAAACGCACTCTTTCAAGTCCTTGAGCAGAAGGTGTGTCTTGCTCGATCAATTGCACAATAAACTCGGCTTTAGGCATACCAAGTTGCTTGATGAAATCAGAAATTTTTTGACTCAGAGTTTTTGCTGATTTTTCTCGTGCCTGGCTGAGTTTTTTCGCGTGGTCTAAATAGGTTTTTTCGGCTTTTTGGATGTCAGCTTCGAGCGCATTTAGATGTTCGTCGCTGTGGTCAATTTCACTGATCGAAGTCTCGATGGATTCACGCAAAGCCAGCAGTTGATCGGGTGTGGTACGGTGCTTGCGTGAAAGTTCGTGAAGCTTGCTTAAGGTTTCTTCGATGTCGGCTAATCGTGCGGGGTCGTTGTCAAAGCGCTCGATCGCGTGTTCGATATCACGTGCCACTTCTTCAGCTTGGATCAACGCTTGATTAAGGCTGTCAGCCCATTCATTTTTTTGGGGCAAAGCGAGTTTGTTGATGTGTTGTAAAGCGGCGCTAAGTTGGTCGCAGGCACCATCATCGTCTCGCAAAATGGAAAAAGCGGCTTGCCCTTCGCTTAACAGCTCATCGGCATTTGATAAGCCTTTTTGTTCTTCGTCGATTGACTGAATGTATTCGGGTTCTAAATTCAGGTCTTTAAGCTCGTCAAATTGAAAACGTAAAAATTCTAGCTGCTGTGCGCCGGCTTTGGATTTTGCCAATAATTCATCACGCTGTTTTTTTAAGGCCTGCCAATGCGAGAACGTTTGCTGTGTTTGTTTGAGTAATTCGAGTGATTGCCCGTAGGCATCGAGCAAATGCTGCTGGTGCTTTTCGTTTAAAAGTTGTTGACCTTCATGTTGGCCGTGCACGCTGATTAAAAATTTACTCAGGGCTTTTAAATCATTCAAGGTGCAGGCATGACCGTTAATATACGCTTTGGATCGCCCGTCTTCTGAGAGCACGCGTCGTAGTTGGCATTGTTCATCTTCGTAAAAGTCGTGTGCTTGCAGCCAGGTTTTCGCTTGATCAAGATCACGCAAATCAAATTCAGCGCACACACTGCCCTTGTCGTGCCCGTGTTTTACGAGTCCTGATGGTGCTCGCTCACCGGCGAGTAATTTCAAGGCGTTAATGATGATGGATTTACCCGCACCGGTTTCGCCGGTGATGACGGTTAGGCCCTGAGAGACATCAAGATCTAGGTGGTCGGTAATGGCAATGTGTTTGAGTTGTAAGTGCGTGAGCATGGGTTCACTCTTTTAAAACGGTGGTTAACAGTTTGGCTGCAACATCCACCAGCGATATGCCAGGATCATACGCCATTCGTTGTGGCCCGACAATGTCACCGCCAAGGTAATAAGGTGAAGCTACGGCGCGCCAATCTATCAAGCACGTCATGCCCGGATTCGCGACTTGCTGAATCGACGAAATCGTGTTCATTAAACTTGCAATTTATGAGTGATTTGACATGATTGTACTCATCCTAACGTTAAATGCTAAGAAAAATCGTGCCAAAAACATTCAACAACGTCGGTCTTTTTGGCCGAGTTCGTCGCTCTGAGACAAAGGAGACCTTTAAGCAAGTTGCAGGCTTATTGAGCAATATGGGCTTGTCGTATTGTCTAGACAAGGCTTTGCTCGAGCAAGTGGATTTCACGCCTATGGCGGCCGCTAGCCAAGCTGATATGGCCAAGTCTGTCGATTTGGCTATTGTCGTGGGCGGTGACGGTAGCCTGCTTCGTGCAACTAAAGCGGTGGTTGATCACGATGTGCCCCTCATTGGTATTAACCGCGGGCGCTTTGGTTTTTTGGCGGATATTGCGCCGGATAAAGTGGCCGAAATTCTGCCGGCCATGCTCGAGGGGCATTACCAAGAAGAATCGCGTTTTTTGTTGGAGCTTGAATTGCCCGGCGATCAATCAAAACAGCATGCGCTCAATGATATCGTCTTGATGTCGGGCGATACCGCCCACATGACGGAGTTTGAAGTTTACGTCGACGGTGTTTTCATGTGTTCAGAGCATTCTGATGGCATGATCGTCGCAACCCCCACGGGCTCAACGGCCTACGCCTTATCCGGCGGTGGGCCCATCATTCACCCTGCCTCGAATGCCGTGGTGCTTGTGCCGATGTTTTCACATACCTTGAATAGTCGCCCTGTTGTCTTGAGTGCCGACAGTGAGGTGAGGTTCAAGGTGGGCAGCGGTATCGATGCCAAGCCTTGCGTGAGCTGTGACGGTGAGCGTGTGGCAAGCTTGAGCGCGGGTGAGACGATCATCATCCGCCGAAAAAGCCAAAAAGTTAGGTTGTTGCACCCGCAAGGCTATGAATATTTCAACAATCTCGGTAAAAAATTAAACTGGGGTCGGCGATTAATTGACACGCCCTAGGCTTGAAATCTCGTCAAATGCCCCCACCTATGAAAAATAGAGTCATTATTTGAGGAAAGCATACGATGAAAAACGATAAACACACTCATGATCATGAAGACCTCACGGAAGAAGAGATAAATGCGCAAGACGACCAAATTGGTGAAGCGCTAGATGAGGCAGAAGATACGCTCGAAGAAACCCAGGGTGAAGAAGCCAAGCTTCGCGATCAGTTGATTCGCCTGCACGCCCAGATGGAAAACATTAAAATGCGCGCCAAACGCGATGTGGAGTCTGCGCATAAGTTTGCCAGTGAAAAACTACTCAAAGAACTGTTACCTATTTTGGATAGCTTGGAGCATGCTTTGGCCGTCAGCCAAGACGCACATGAAAGTGTTTCGGCCATGATCGAGGGTTTGGAGCTAACACACAAAATGCTACTCGGCACGCTGGAAAAATTCGGTGTAAAAGTATTAAACCCTGTGGGTGAAATGTTTGACCCCAATCAGCATGAAGCCATGACCATGGTGCCCAGCCCAGAGCACCAGCCCAACACCGTGATTGATGTGGTCCAAAAAGGCTACAGCTTGCATGATCGTGTGGTGCGTCCAGCCCGCGTGGTGGTGTCAAAGTCTGCTTGATCAGCGAGCACCGGTTTTTTTAGCCTTGGCGGCTTTCCTCTTTTTCATGCCCGCAGAGCCCCCTCGCCCAATCACGGCGAGCGGGTGTGGGCCGCTAAGATTTTTTAATTGTTCGGCCGTGTTATTTTTTTGAACAAAACTCATTTCGGCCTTGAAATCAAAAAACCTGCCCCCATATCTGTAAACAAGACAACAATTAACCTTTTCTTAGGAGAAATAGCATGGCTGTTATTGGTATTGACTTAGGCACCACGAATTCCTGTGTGGCGATTATGGAAGGCAAAGACCTTAAAGTGATTGAAAACGCGGAAGGTCGTCGTACGACCCCGTCGATCATTGCCTACACAGATGATGGTGAAACATTGGTCGGCGAACCGGCGAAACGCCAGGCGGTGACCAACCCCACAAACACATTATACGCGATCAAGCGTTTGATCGGCCGTCGTTTTGAAGATTCCGTCGTTCAAAAAGACATCGACATGGTGCCGTATAAGATTGCAAAAGCAGACAATGGCGATGCTTGGGTGGAAGTGAAGGGCAAAAAGCAAGCGCCTCCTCAAATTTCAGCCGAAGTCTTAAAGAAAATGAAAAAGACAGCGGAAGATTATTTGGGCCATGAAGTGACAGAGGCGGTGATTACCGTGCCGGCCTACTTCAATGACTCTCAGCGCCAAGCCACGAAAGACGCGGGTAAAATCGCAGGCTTAGATGTAAAACGTATTATCAACGAACCCACCGCTGCAGCGCTAGCTTATGGCATGGATAAAAAGAAAGGCGATCAAACCATCGCGGTCTATGACTTGGGTGGCGGTACGTTTGACGTGTCGATCATTGAAATCGCTGAAGTGGATGGCGAGCACCAGTTTGAAGTGTTGGCCACTAACGGTGATACTTTCCTAGGCGGTGAAGATTTTGACGCGCGCTTGATCGACTACTTGATCGAAGAGTTCAAGAAAGACAGTGGTTTTGATTTGCGTAAAGATCCTTTGGCGCTTCAACGTTTGAAAGAAGCGGCCGAAAAAGCAAAAATTGAGCTTTCTTCTGCGCAGCAAACGGACGTGAACTTGCCGTACATCACAGCGGATGCCTCAGGCCCTAAACATTTAAATATCAAAGTCACTCGCGCTAAGCTTGAGTCTTTGGTTGAAGATTTAATCACGCGCACGATTGAACCATGCAAAGTGGCGTTGAAAGATGCCGGTTTAAGCATGTCTGACATTTCTGATGTGATTTTGGTCGGTGGCCAAACCCGTATGCCGAAAGTACAAGAAGCGGTGAAAGATTTTTTTGGTAAAGAAGCGCGCCGTGATGTGAACCCGGACGAAGCCGTGGCTATGGGTGCTGCGATTCAAGGGGGTGTCTTGTCAGGTGCGGTGAAAGACGTTTTATTGTTAGACGTCACACCGTTGTCATTGGGTATTGAAACCTTGGGCGGCGTGATGACACCACTCATCGAAAAAAACACAACGATTCCAACCAAAGCGCAACAAGTGTTTTCAACAGCAGAAGATAACCAAACCGCCGTGACCATTCATGTCTTGCAAGGTGAGCGCAAAATGGCAACGCAGAATAAATCACTGGGTCGTTTTGATTTAAGTGATATCCCACCAACTTCACGCGGCATGCCGCAAATCGAAGTGACCTTCGATATCGATGCGAATGGTATTTTGCACGTGTCGGCGAAAGACAAAGCCACAGGCAAAGAACAGAAGATCAAAATCCAAGCGTCTAGCGGTTTATCGGATGCTGAAATCGAAAAAATGGTGAAAGATGCCGAAGCGCATGCTGATGAAGATAAAAAGTTTGAAGACTTAATCAAGGCGCGCAACCAAGCGGACAACATGATCCATGCGGTTGAAAAATCGACGAAGGAGATGGGCGACAAGCTTGAAGCGTCTGAAAAAGAAAGCATTGATGCGGCGATTGCAGATTTGAAAGAAGCCTTAAAAGGCAACGACAAGGATGCGATCGAACAAAAAACGCATGCCTTAACGGAAGCTTCATCGAAAATGGCAGAAAAAATGTACGCACAACAAGGCGGCGCTGAAGGTCAAGCGCAGGGTGGCGAACAAGCCTCTGGTGATGAGACCAAAGACGACGCGGTGGATGCGGAGTTTGAAGAAGTCAAAGACGACGAGAAAAAAGACGAGAAGTAAACATCGTCACCATTGAATGTAGCAACCGTCTTTGCGAGGAGCGTAGCGACGCGGCAATCTCCAGGTTAATTTAAAAGATTGCCGCGCTTACTATCGTTCGCTCGCAATGACATTAAAATGTAGTCTGGGTTAACGAGTGCCGCGAAAGCGAAGGCGAACGATAACCCGGGTTTTAGGTTTCACACAGGAAAAACCATGTCTCAACGCGACTACTACGAAATTTTAGGCGTCAACAAAAACGCCAGCGAACAAGACATTAAAAAAGCGTATCGTCGCATGGCGATGAAATACCATCCCGATCGCAATGCACAAAACCCAGAAGCTGAAGCCAAGTTTAAAGAAGTCAAAGAAGCGTATGAGATTTTATCTGATGCGCAAAAGCGATCGGCCTACGATCAATTTGGTCATGCGGGTGTTAATGGTCAAAGTGCTGGTGGCGGTTACGGCGGTGGCGCGGGCGGCTTTAATTTTGGCGATATTTTTGAAGATATCTTCGGTGGTTTTGGCGGTGGCGGTGCTCGTGGTGGCAGAAGCCGCGCCCAACCGGGCGCTGATTTGCGCTACTCCTTAGAGATCACCTTAGATCAAGCGGTGCATGGTGATACCGTGCAAATCAAAGTACCCACCTATGTGGGCTGTGGCGATTGCGGCGGCAGCGGCGCGAAAAAAGGTTCCAAACCTGAAACGTGCCAAGACTGTCATGGCACAGGCCATATTCAAATGCAGCAAGGTTTTTTAGCGGTTCAACAAATCTGCCCGACCTGTCGTGGCGCAGGTCAAACGATAAAAGACCCGTGCACCAGTTGCCATGGTCAAGGCCGTGTGCGCAAAGAAAAAACCTTATCGGTCAAAATCCCAGCCGGTATGGACAATGGCGATCGCATTCGTTTATCCGGTGAAGGTGAAGCGGGTTTAAACGGCGGACCGACGGGCGATCTTTACGTTGAAACCTATGTAAAAAAACATGATGTGTTTGAGCGTGACGGTAATCACTTGTATTGCGATGTGCCGATCAGTTTCAAAATGGCCGTGCTCGGTGGTGAGATTGAAGTGCCAACCTTAGAAGGCCGTGTTAAACTTAAAGTGCCTGCCGGCACACAGTCTGGCAAGCTTTTTCGCTTGCGTGGTAAAGGGGTAAAATCGGTGCGTTCCTATTCGGTGGGTGACTTGATGTGCCGAGTGATGGTCGAAACGCCGGTGAACTTAACGGCAGAACAAAAAGCCTTGCTAGAACAACTCGACGAAAGCTTCGCCAAAGGTGGTGATAAACACAATCCGTATGCGCAAGGCTGGTTTAAAAAAGTGAAACGATTTTTTGAAGGAAAACAATGATGGAAAAATTTCCTATGACCGTTGACGGTCACAAGGCGCTAGAAATTGAATTGAAACAATTAAAGTCGGTGGAGCGCCCTAAAGTGGTCGCAGCCATTGCCGAAGCCCGCGCACACGGCGATTTAAAAGAAAACGCGGAATACCACGCGGCACGTGAGCGTCAAGGTTTTTTGGAAGGCCGTATTGCAGACATCGAAGCCAAGCTTTCTCGCGCCCAAGTCATTGATATCAGTACGTTGCCGAAAGTCGGTAAAGTCGTGTTTGGCGTGACCGTGGAAATCATGGACTGCAACACCGAAGTGACCAAGGTGTATCAAATTGTCGGCGAAGACGAAGCCGATATTGAAAAAGCTAAAGTTTCTTACAAAGCCCCGATTGCTCGCGCTTTGATTGGTAAAGAAAAAGGCGATGTGGTGGAGTTTAAAGCGCCTGGCGGCGTGATCGAATACGAAATCGTTTCGGTAAGTTATTTGTTGTAATTGGCTGACGAAATCGTCGTCATTGCGAGCGAACCTTGGTGAGCGCGGCAATCTTAGCATTTAATGCCACAAGATTGCCGCGTCGCTTTGCTCCTCGCAATGACGGCTGTTGCGTGCAATGCTTACACTGCAAAAAACAAGGATCCGCATGACACAGAAAAAGCTCACCATCCTTCTGCCGAATTACAAAACCCCAAAGCTTGTCAAACTTTGCCTGCACCTGTTAAAAAAATACACGGACATGAGCCAAGTGCATGTCATCGTGATCGACAACGATTCTCAAGATGAATCCTTAGACTATTTGCGTGGGCTGGATTGGATCGAGCTCATCGAGCGAAAATCTCAGCCTAATGAGGCAGGCGAGCTTTCGCATCGACGCGCATTGGACTTGGGTCTTGAACGCGTGCGCACGCCCTATTTTATTTCCATCCATACCGATACTTTAATAACGCATCCCGATTGGTTGTCGGTTTTACTTAATGAAGTTGAAGGCAAGCCCGGTGTTGGGGGCGTGGGTTCTTGGAAGCTTGAGGCCAAGCCTGCTTGGAAAAATGCCTTGAAAACACTCGAAGGGGCGGTGCAGCAACTGTTTTCGCGCATCAGCGGCAAGCAGCATCGCATTGTGGGCAAAGATGGCAATTATTATTTCTTGCGCAGCCACTGTGCATTGTATCGTAAAGACTTGTTTGACCAACTCAATTTGCGCTTTAGCGATGGCGATGAATGTGCGGGCAAATTGGTGCATAAAGCCTTGGTGGATGCCGGCTTTAAGATGGTGTTTTTGCCCTCAGACTACTTGGGCCGTTACATGGATCACTTAAATCATGCGACCTTGATTTTAAACCCCGAACGCGAGGGCTTAAAAACCGCCAGCGCCAAGGATTACCGAAAAATGCAGCGAAAACTCAAAGCACTCCAGGCCGATGCCATTTTGGCGGATAACAGCCTCGACTAATCATTTTTTGCCCGCTTGGCTTGTACCCGGCTGCTCAATTTGGTAAAATTTCGGCCAACATAATAAGAAGAAAATTCTTGAGCGAGATGATGAATTCAGAACTTATCAAAATCCTTTATAAAAGTTTTAATGGTGTTTTTCATTGGTCTGTCTCAGATAATGAATCATCAGCTGAGACAGGGTCGGGTGGTCAGCGTAGAGACTTTCCCGCGAGTATAAAGTTTGAGTCTATAGAAACATTAAAACCGTGGTTACTCGAGCAGGCCGATCCGAAATTGACGGCCCAAGAAGCCCTAGCACAAGCATTTATCGCATACGCTAAACTTTACTTGGAACATGTTACAAGTGTCGATGGTGATATCGTCCTCGAGGTGGAAGCTTACTACAACGCTCTTGCAGAGTTGCTGAAAACCCCTGGCTTTGTAGCGTGTTTATTTAAAGCAAAGCTGGCAGTGCAGGAGCATGGTTTCAAGTTACATTGTTCTGACCCTTCTCCTAAGGTAAGTGGCGCAGGTGAAGACTCTCGCCGTGTTGCTGTGCAGCCGAAAGCATTTTTCGATGTCGTTGACACGTTTTGCAACAATAGTTTGCTTACTGGCGGTACAAAAAAGAAAGCAAAAGCTGCATATGATCGTGAAAAGGAAGCGCTGCTTCGGCGTATAAATGCTCCTCTTACGCTTCCAAAAAGCTTAGCTAATTTTGAAAAGAAAATGCAGTCTGCGTCTGGGCGTAAGGTCTATGATCAAGTTTTTGTGATCTATTGTTTATATTCAAGGCTGTCTGATCAGCACGCGGCTTTCAAGCGTTTATGTGCAGACTCAGACTTTCATGAGCATTTAAGCGGCATGACCCAGGCTGAATTATCGGCGTTTTATGATTTTATTCGCTCTAAAGATTCTCGTGTTTGCGAACACCGCAATTGTGCCTCGCGATTTTTTTCTGAACTTGAAGATTATCAAGGCCGCACAGCCACTTGGTTGGCGTTATCGCAAGCTGTGGGTGTGGCTTCAGCGCTTTGTGAGCTAGGCAAACAAACTGAGCTTTGTAACCTTGAGAAAAATGGTTGGCCGGGCGCCGATAATCCAAGGCTTTGTGCGCAGATACTCGGACGATTAAAGACAGTGCTTGAGAATCATCGCGCTAACCCAAAGCAGCTTTACCATGAGGTCAGTCGTTTTTTAAGTGGACGCGATGTGAAGGCAGCGCAATATCGGGCTGGTTTCAGCGGTCCCCCAAGACGACTGACTCACGTTGATAAAGCCATGATTCAAACTGCTTGCCGAGCGATTTTACTCGCCCCTTTGCGGGGAGGACAAGCTTCAGTTTTTCCGGACAAACGCCAACAGGCGCACATTGCCAGGTTGATCGACAAGGGCACCTTTAAAACGCCGAACCCTGGCGCATCACCTTCATCACACCATGTGAAAGCTGCGCAACAGTCCCAATCTCAATCTCGGGCAGTAGCTCGCGAATCACACGACGACGGCAGCTTTGGGTACAATGATTCGTTTAAGCTGTGGTGATCTAGGTTTTTTGCAGGATACTGACTGCGAGACAAGGCATGATAATGAGGGTATGGTATAACCTCTTGTTTCTATGGCCCTAAATAAACCATAAATTTGTTTACTTTTTGACCCAGTTTGGGGTAAAATACCCCCAATAAAAACAATAATAGGAGAGTTCTCTTATGCCACGCAGTAAAACATCAGCACAAGCACAACCCTTAGGTCAATTGGGGGCAACATTTCTTAACCAAGCTCCCCAAGTGTTAAAAAAGGCGCTTTTTAACTATGTTATTGATAATCAATCTCGGGGTTTGAGCCGTCAAGAGGTCGAAGATAGTCTTGTTCTGTTTGAAGACAGAAATAGAATTATTGTAAAGTTCACTTCAATAGAGATCTTAAAAAAGCTAGAAGAAAACGGGATAAGAGTAGAAACTTCTAATAAGGATACCTCAGTCCATAGAATTGTGTTAACGAGCCATGAAGAGGTAAGCTGTTTGGTCGCTGCTTTTGGCTTTAAAATGACTGTCAAAGAGAATGAGCTTAAAACAACAGATGGTGAAAGTTGTGCTTATGTCACGCCCAATAGGAAAATGCTAGCTCAAACGGTGGCTTCAATAGCTGCTCGTCGCGCTTCTTCTGTGTCGCCGACTTCTACGGGTTCGGCTAATTCAGCACCAAGCTCACCTCCTGCCACATCTGCCGCACCCCCTTCGCTAGCTTCTGAAACAAGCTTAGCTGAATATATTAGCAGACAACTTACCAGCCAACTTTCTCGCTTTTCACCAGCAATCCCCAAGGTAACTGTTCAAAAAGCAGGAGAAAAAGGCTTTGTCGCTAAAATAGCAGGATACCGTTTTGTGGGTGGGGATCAAAAGAAATCTAAAGAATCCCTCGAATTTAATGGAGAAAGACACTTTAATGGTATCGTTGCATATGGTCTTCAAGTGCTAACTGAAAATGAGGGGTGTATATTTGATGCAGTCAAAGCTGAGGCTGGCCCTCTAAATATTAAGTTTGAGTTAAAGGATCGGGTTCTGGAGTTTAGAGGAGAGGGTGGTTCTACGCTTGGGTCAGTTAAGCTTGAGGGATCTCAAAGCGATGTGTTAAAGGCGGCGCGCGCTATTTTGAAGCAAAATTCACCGAGGGTAGCGCAAACCCATGCAGCTAGAGAGGGTGCGGATCCTGCTCCTGCTTCAGCAGCTGGAAAGCCTGGCTCTCCTCAAAATGCAGGTTCAACACAAGCAGGGCAACGTGCTGTCAATGCACGCCCTCGTTATGATAGAGACACTCAGCTAAAAGACACTTCGGATCTCCTTGTTATAATGCGAGACGATATTTTTAATGGTCGGTTTGATCGAGCAGGAAGAAAACCATGTCGTCGTATTGTGCCAAAGCATGTACAAGAAATGCGTGATCAATTTACAAAGGCTGGTCTTGCCGCTGGTACTACGGTGCTTGGATCTTTGGGAGAAGACCAGCAAAGCAACATCGTTGCTTTTATTTTGGCAAGCGTCAAGCATGCGATAGGGGAAGATGGACTGAAGAAAAAGCCGCGTTTCCGTGATGAGAAAGTTCACAAATTCTATAATGAACTTAGGGAAGCTGGAAATTTTGTTCAAGATGTGTTGTCACAACCGCAGACACCTACTCGATAAACACCAGGGCCTTCGGGCCCTTTTTTATGTCAGGTCATTCCTATTCAGTCTGACGCACGTTATCATACCCGCTGTTGATGTACGCAAGGAAACGGCTCATGCAAACCCGCACCATCCCCTATCAAGACGGCGATCAAACTTGCCAAGGGTATTTCGCTTTTGATGAAACCCGCGGCGACAATCAGCCGACGATTTTAGTGTTTCATGCGTTTGAAGGTTTGGACGATTTCACCAAAAGTTATGCGGCCGATTTAGTGAACGCAGGTTTTGCGGTGTTTTGTGTGGATATGTATGGCGATGGACAAGTCTCCAAAGATTTTGATACCTGTGTCGGCTATTTTAAAACTTTTTTCGGTGATCGTCTGCTCACACAGCAGCGCGCCTTAGCCGGGCTTGAAGCGGCGCGTGCGCAAGCCGAAGTCGATGCCGATAAAATCGCCGCCATGGGTTTTTGCTTTGGCGGTATGTGTGCCTTGGATTTGGCACGTGCTGGCGCAGATATTCAAGGTGTTGCTGCCTTGCACAGTTTATTGGCAGCACCTAAGGGTATCAAGCTTGGCCGGTTCAAAGCCAAGGCCTTAATTTTGCACGGTTTTGAAGACCCGCAAGTTCCGCCCGATCAATTGCATGTGATCGCCGATGAATTGAATGCGCAAGCTGTCGATTGGCGGTTTGTGTTTTTCAGTCATACCAAGCACGCCTACACGGACCCAGAAGCGGCCAAGTTAGGCCCTGCCGAAATGGGCCGTGAGTATAATGCCGATTCAGCGCGCCGTGCGTTTCGCTATGCTTGCGATTTTTTTAACGAGACATTGTGAGCCCACGTTTTTTTTACACCGCCCTTTTGGCACTCGCCGTGATTTTTTGGGGCGGTGCGTTCGTGGGTATTCGTGTGGCTGTGCTCAACGGTTTTGACCCGGGTGCGCTGGCGTTAGCGCGATACGGTTTGGCCGCATTGATCATGCTGCCTTTTTTACGTCGGCGATTAAAGCCAGTCGCGCCAGTGTCGTTGCGGGCATGGCCTTTGATTATTCTCACAGCGTTGTGCGGTGTGGGTATTTACGGCGTGTGTTTGAATCGCGGTGAGACTCATGTGGGCGCAGGTATTGCTTCGTTTATCATCAGCCAAGAATCCGTGGTCATGGTGGTTTTAGGTTTTTTTCTGTTGCAAGAGAAAACCTCGCCCTTGTCGATTGTCGGCATCATTATCGGTCTTGTGGGTGTCGCCTTAATTTGTTTTAGCCAGCGTCATCAAGCCCACGGTCTTGTCGGCATTGCCTGGGTGTTTGCCGGCGCTGTGTTCGCCTCGTTTTATAATGTCATGATCAAGCGCGTGGTCCCGCGCGTGGGGGCGATGCAGTTTACGTTTTATGCGCTCTTAGCCAGCACGGTGTTTTTAGCGGTTTTTTATGTCCCGGATTTATTGCGCACAGTGCAGCATGTCAACGCGAAAGGCTGGGTGGCGATGTTGTATCTCGCCATTTTTCCAGGCATCGTCAGTTATTCCTTGATGAGCATCGCAGGTCCGAAGTTGCCCGTTAGTCACATCGGTGCGATGTTGTTTTTAAATCCTGTCATTGCCACCCTGCTGGGTTGGTGGGTGCTGGGCGAAGTGCCCAATACACAGGCGCTGGCTGGCGGCGTGTTGGCTTTGTTCAGTGCAGTGTGGATACAGTTTGTGGCCTTGTGAAACTAGGTCACGATTCTTGCGTAGTCTGGGTTGAGGAGCGGCAGCGCGGATAACTCGGGGAAATAAAAACCCGGATTATCACGCCTTCGGCGTTCAATATACAGGCTACATTTTATGGTTGATGTCATTGCGAGCGAACGTCGGTGAGCGCGGCAATCTTTTGAATTAAGCTGGAGATTGCCGCGTCGCTACGCTCCTCGCAAAGACGGTTGCTACATTCACCAAGCAACACAGAACAAAAGTAGCTTGGGTTGACGAGCGTAGCGAGGATAACCCGGGTTTTACTTCCCGCTTTTGTTTATCGCCTTCTTTGCGTATGATGCCTCCATGAAAACCCATGATGCCCGACAAGAACCGACCACGCTGCGCGTCAAGCTCGCACTGTGTGTCACTATTGTGTTATGGGCTTCGGCCTTCGTGGGGATTCGTGCGGCTTTGCACGGCGGTTACCACCCACAAAGTTTGGCCTTGCTTCGCTATATTGTTGGCTCTTTGGTCACAGTGCCCTTTTATTTTAAGTTACCTACACGCACAGCCATTGCAGCAAAAGATTTGCCAGCCTTACTGTTTTTGGGCTTGCTCGGTTTTACTTTTTATAACTTGTGTTTAAATGCGGGGGAGATCACGGTCTCAGCCGGTATTTCTGCGTTTATGGTGGGCCTTGTGCCACTCATTTCTTTGATCATTGCCTTTGTGTTTCTAAAAGAGCGCTTAAAACGCGCAGCGTTTATGGGTGTGGCGATCAGCCTTGTGGGCTTGCTGAGCATGGCCATGGCCGAACATCATGCGCATGCGAACGTGCGTGGAATCGTGTTGCTCTTTGGTGCTGCTATGAGCATGGCGCTGTATTCAACGCTACAAAAACCGGTGTTAAAGCGCATTCACGGTTTGCAGTTTGTGTGCTTGGCCATGTGGTTGGGTACCTTGCCCTTGCTGTGTTTTCTACCGATCACTTGGCATGACGTGTCACATGTTCCCTTAAGCGCGACTTTGTGGGTCGTCTATCTCGGGATTTTTCCAGGCGTGGTGTCCTATGCGTTGTGGAGCTATGTGCTCATGCATTTACCGGCGTGTAAGACGGTGATGGCGATGTACGCCATGCCAATTGTCGCGACGTTTTTAGGCTGGGTGTTGCTGGGCGAATTGCCGCCAGTGATGGCCTTAGTCGGCGGTGTTTTAGCTGTGCTGGGTGCCTTTCTCGCTCGCCGCTAAACAGCGCTCTGTTAAACGCTATAGGGTTTAATCAAGATCTAACAGCTCGGCCACTGGAACTTCTGTGTAAAGGGTGAGTTTAACGCTGTGCTAGCAGGTAAAATTCTCGCGACTTATCCCGTGAAGCTTTAGGCTTTCGGATGGTGACGCGTTTGAAACGCTCGCGGCAGGTTTGAATGTACTGGTCGATTTCCGTGCCTTGGAAGAGCTTAATCAGAAACTGCCCTTTGTCACTCAACACATCTTCAGCAAAAGCGAGTGCAAGCTCGGCCAAATGCATGGAGCGCGGCTGGTCAATGCCTTTATGGCCGCTGAAGTTCGGCGCCATGTCCGACATCACCAGATCAATCGGCTCGTGACCCACCGCCGCCATGAGTTGCTTTAAGGTTGCCTCATCACGAAAATCACCCTGAATAAATTCAACGCCCGCAATGGTATCCATGGGCAAAAGATCAATCGCCACAATGTGGCCCGTGCCATTGAGGCAATGCGCGGCGTACTGCGACCAGCCGCCGGGTGCGGCGCCTAAATCCACGATACGCATGCCAGGCTTAATGACCTTGTCTTTGAGCTGCACTTCTTTGAGTTTGAACACAGCGCGCGAACGCCAGCCTTCTTTCTGGGCTTGGATGACGTAAGGGTCGTTGATATGTTTCTGTATCCAGGATTTATTCGTTTTATTCATGTTAAGTCAGCAAGTTCATGGTTAGGGAGCGTTCAAATATAACAAAAACGTTGGGGTGTGTCCTCTGATGAAGTGGGCTTGTAGGGTTTTTGTGGCCCCGGAGTTTCTGGCACGGCTGTCCCATTAAAACAGGAAACGTCCATTTTTGGTCGATCTTGAACGCAAATTTTCTTCAACGTGCTCATGTACTTGCGTGTACACCGCGCTGTTTCATCAAATTTGCGTTCAACCTCCCCTCAAAACTGAACGTTTGTAGTCAATTTAAGCAGAATACGTTTAATGGGACAACCGTGGAGTTTCTGGATAGCTGTTTCTAATCAAGGATAAATCGATTAGAATGAGCCCAACCAGGAGAGAGAAGATGTTAGCGAAAGAAAAAAAACGTGAATTAGCCGCCAAAGCTCATAGCCTAAATCCGGTTGTGATGACAGGCGCCAAAGGTATCACTGAGAATTTGGTGCAAGAAATGCATGCCGCCCTTGAGGCTCACGAGCTGATCAAAGTGCGCGTGAATGCCGCCGATCGAGATGATCGTCAAGCCATGGTCGATGAGCTTGCCAATCTTACGCAAGCCGAGCACATCAAAACCATCGGTCATGTCGCCATTTTTTATCGCAAGCGTCGTGACTAAGTACCAGCCTACTGTCAATAAAAAAGAATAATAACCATGCCAAGTCATAACGATAGAGCCCAGCTCACTGAGTTACCCGCTGACATTGTTCAACAGATTGCGCTGTTTCTAGATCCGAGTTCGATTTTTCAAATGACCTTGGTGAGCCACTCTTTATTGCACGTGCTTAGCGAGCCAGGATTTCTCGTTGCTTTAATTAAAAATCACTCGGGTTTTGTAGAAGAAAGACCCGGCGAGCCTCTAAAGTTTTCTGATTATAGCCATCGCGTGCTTTATGATGATTGCGGTAGCGACCGCATGGCTAACTTATTTTTTGCAGTTCGTTACCTAACACTTAAAGAAATCGAAGCTTTAGATGTTAGCCAGCAAGAGTTGTGGAGCGTTGATCACAAAGGTGAATCTTTATTAAGTGTCGCTAGAGCTCGAAATGATCAAACAATCGTTGAGTACTTATGGCAGTGTTATAAGGCCCCAAAAGCCGTGTCAAACAAGGTTAAACAAGTTGCACTGCATCAAACTCTTGACCCAAAGCTCTTCCCAAACACAATCGATAATACAAGCGATCATTTTTTTCGTGCTGCGGTTTATGAGCGTAATGTTGCGGCTATTTTACAGTGGTTTGTTTTGGAAAAAGCACACCCCCATACGTCTGGTGCTTTTTACGACAAATTATTTGCGGCTTTTCCTGGCTTTCTAAATCGGACGGCTTCTCATTTGTTGAGTGTTAATCCTTTGTTGTACTTGTTTAAAGATCAAAAGTGGTGTGGTAAAGCGGTTGAGCATGAGCTTGCATTGTGTGTGTTGCTGCGAAAGCAGCCTGAGCTTTCTCGGCTCAGATTGGGCACCAGCGACTTGATGGCGTGTGCGCACCTTGCAGCCTGGTGTGGTAATGAGCTTGCTTTGGGTTGGTTCCTAGATAACATGCAGGCTGGAACGATAAGAAAAATCGTTGCGAGCGAGCTTATTTGTGCGCAGCCCACCAGTCGTGAGTGTGCCGTTGTCTTGCTTCGCCAGGGTGCCGATATAAACGCTCAAAATGCAGAGTCTGAAACGGCATTACTTCACGCGATCAAAACCAACCAAGCTGCCCTTGTGCGCTACTTACTGGAACAAGGCGCCTGCGCTAGTAAGCCTTTGGGGAATCCTGCTAAGTTACCACTGCACTGGGCGATTGATGAGCTTCAATGTGATGCTTTACGGGCTTTGCTCGATACGGGCGTTACAGTGAGCGACGCTGATGCAGTGCGCTTTATTCAACGACTAACACGGTGCGAAAGCGAAGAAAAAAGTCGCGTTCGCTATGTGGTCCCCATTTTGATACATCTTCTTGGTTTGAGCAGTCGAAGGGATCTTTCTCAAGAAGCATTGTATTCACGTTTGCGAGAAACCCTGAAAACTCATTGGCCTGAAAATGCGCACAGTGCTTGGAATCAAGTGAGCGTATTTAACTTTGCCGCTTCAACGAATGATGCTGGCCTGTTGCGCTTGGTTGTCACGCCAGGGTTGTCTAAAACACTAGAAAGCACTAACCCCACAGGTTTGTGCCATGCGGCTGAGTGCGGTTCGACAGAGGCGATTAAGTTGCTACACGAATTAGGTCATGATGTGAATGCGGTTAGTCCAGCAGATAAGCGGCAGCGCAGCCCCATCGTCTTCGCGATTAATGGCGGCACTGCGCGAACATGGAGCCCTGATCGCTATGCGCCCGTAATTAAATTGCTCGCTAGCTTGGGCGGCGATCCTTATCAACGAAATAGCCGAGGCGAAACACCACTGAGTCTTGCGTATAAAACCAGTCCGGTCGGTTTAGTTCAGGCGCTGCTTGAAGCTTTGCAGAAATGTGAGCCAAGCCCTGGTGATGCGCTGGCTGAAATTGAACGTGTGTATCGAGAGTACACAACAACACGAGTGGGTAACCAACGGGCTTTGCAAGCGGTGATATCAGCCTTAACACCGCCTGAGGCGGGTGCTGGGGCGAAGCGTAGCGGCAGTGCGGCAGGTCTTGCTAGTCCTGCGCCGACGAGGGTGGCCTCCTCACTCTTTCATCATTCGCAAGCTTCAGCAAGTTCGAGCCAGAGCTTGCCTAGCACGCTAAGGCAGTAGGTTTTGCCTAAAAAAAGCGCAGATTAAAGCATTGGGAAACACTGTTAATTCACCCCTATGTTGGTATGATAGGAGGCTAATTTTTTTGTCCGATGTAAGAGGAGCCGGCTTTGAATAAGGATCTAATAAAAAATATCGTATTGTGGTTGATTTTGGTGCTCGCTGCGATTGCTATATTTAATACTTTTGGGCCGAAGAAAAAACCGGGCGATGAATACAGCTATACGCAATTCTTGTCACAAGTGCACGCCGGTGAAGTCAAAACCGCGGTAGTCGACGATGATAAAATCAATGGTGTGACCAAAGACGGCAAAGAGTATGTGACGTATATCCCAATGAAAGATCCTTCGCTTCTGAAAGAAATGGTCGGCGAAAAAGTCCAAGTCAGCGGCAAGCCACCAGAAGAGCGCGGTTTCTTGTCGCAGTTTTTCTTCTCTTGGGGTCCTGTGATTCTTATCATCGTGTTTTGGTTGTACATCATGCGCCAGCAGATGGGTGGCGGCAAAGGTGGCGCGTTCTCATTCGGCCGTAGCCGCGCGCGCTTGTTGGGTGACGATCAAGTCAAGATCACGTTTAAAGATGTGGCCGGTTGCGATGAGGCCAAAGAAGAAGTCAGCGAAGTGGTCGACTTCTTGAGAGAGCCCGGCAAGTTTCAACAACTCGGCGGTCGTATTCCGCGTGGTCTATTATTGGTAGGCCCTCCCGGTACCGGTAAAACCTTGTTGGCCAAGGCGGTGGCCGGCGAAGCCAAAGTGCCCTTCTTTTCGATTTCAGGCTCAGACTTTGTGGAAATGTTTGTGGGTGTGGGTGCATCACGTGTGCGTGATATGTTCGAGCAAGCGAAAAAACAAGCGCCTTGCATTATTTTTATCGATGAAATTGATGCTGTGGGTCGTCATCGAGGTGCCGGTATGGGCGGCGGACATGATGAGCGCGAGCAAACCTTGAACCAGCTTTTGGTTGAGATGGATGGTTTTTCGGGCTCTGAAGGTGTGATCGTGATGGCAGCGACCAACCGACCAGACGTGTTAGACCCTGCACTCTTGCGCCCCGGTCGTTTCGATCGGCAAGTCGTGGTGGCCTTGCCTGATGTGAGAGGCCGCGAACAAATTTTAAAAGTTCACATGAAAAAGGTGAAAGTGGACAACGACATAAAACCAAAAGTCATTGCACGCGGCACGCCAGGTTTTTCGGGTGCTGATTTGGCAAACTTAATTAATGAAGCGGCTTTGTTCGCAGCGCGTTCGAATAAAAAAGCGGTCAGTATGGTTGAGCTTGAAAAGGCGAAAGATAAAATTCTCATGGGTTCTGAGCGCACATCGATGGTGATGAGCGAAGAAGAGAAAAACCTCACGGCGTATCATGAAGCGGGTCACGCGATTGTCGGATTGTCTGTGCCGGATCATGATCCTGTGTACAAAGTCACCATCATTCCTCGCGGTCGTGCTTTGGGCGTGACTATGTTCTTACCCGAGCAAGATCGCTACAGTTATTCCTTGTCGCGTTTGAAGAGCTCCTTGTGTTCATTATACGGCGGCCGTGTTGCTGAAGAACTCATTTTTGGTAAAGACAAAGTGACAACAGGGGCGTCGAATGATCTTCAACGCGCCACGGAAATCGCACGCAATATGGTCACCAAATGGGGTCTGACGGACAAGCTGGGCCCGATGGTGTACGAAGAAGATGGGCAAGAGGTTTTCTTGGGCCACTCAATGACACAAAAAACACGTCAAAACTCTGAGTTTATCGAAAAGCAAATCGATGAAGAGGTTCGCACCATCGTCGACGAGAATTACACTCGTGCAACAAAAGTCCTTCAAGAGAAAGAAGATGTTTTGCATGCGATGGCTGAAGCGCTCATTAAATATGAAACGATCGGCGAAGTTCAACTTAAACAGCTGATGAATCGCGAAACGGTGACACCACCTGATGGCTGGGAAGAGATCAGCAAAGAAGACGAAAAAACCGAAAAAGCGTTTGAACGTGCGACGGATATTCAAGAAGCTTCAGACGAAACGCCGGCTGGAAAAACCAAAGATCAATAAAGGACGACATGATGTCGGCACGGAAGTATTTTGGCACAGACGGTATTCGCGGTCGCTTTGGTGACGCAAAAGTTAGCCCGGAGTTCGCTTTAAGGCTGGGTTTTGCGGCGGGTCGCGTGTTTGCTAAACGAGCGCACAGCACGGTCGTTATTGGTAAGGATACGCGTATTTCGGGTTATGTTTTTGAAGCCGCGTTAGAAGCTGGCTTTGCTTCTGCGGGTGTGAATGTTGAAATGTTAGGCCCCATGCCTACACCAGCGATTGCCTATCTTACGCGCACGTTTCGCGCCAGTGCAGGTATTGTGATCAGTGCTTCGCACAATCCCTATTACGATAACGGCATTAAGTTTTTTGGCCCTAACGGTAAAAAGATTTCCGATGAATTAGAGCTTGCGATTGAAGCCGAGCTTGATGAGCCAATGAGCGTGGTCGATTCAGATGCGCTAGGTAGAGTGCACCGTATCAATGATGCTAAAGGGCGCTATATCGAATTTTGTAAAAGTACGGCGCCGTTTCAGCTTTCTTTAAAAGGTTTGAAAATTGTGGTGGATTGCGGCCATGGCGCAACGTATCACATCGCACCCGATGTATTCACAGAATTGGGCGCTAAAGTCATCGCTATGGGTGTGAAACCGAATGGTTTGAATATCAATCATGAATGCGGCGCAACACATTTGGATGCATTGCAAGCGGCTGTATTAGCTGAAAAAGCGGATTTGGGCATTGCTTTTGATGGCGATGGTGACCGCGTGATGATGGTCGATCATACCGGTGAAATCGTTGATGGCGATGAGCTCTTATATATTATCGTTTCGCACGAAAGAGCCATGGGCCGTTTGAGCGGCGGTGTGGTCGGCACCTTGATGACAAATTTAGCCGTTGAGCAAGCGTTCCAAAAAGACGGTATCGAGTTTGTTCGCGCGAAAGTCGGTGATCGTTATGTATTGGCTGAGCTTGAACAACGCGGGTGGTTATTTGGTGGCGAAGGTTCGGGCCATATTGTGTGTTTAAATAAAACCACCACAGGCGACGGCATTGTTTCTGCGCTTCAAGTGTTGGCTGCGATGAAAGAGCAAGCGCAGCCTTTATATGATTTGCGAAAAAAAATCGATAAATGCCCGATGCGTATGATCAATGTGCGTGTTGCGAAGCTTAGCGATCCGCTGGCTGTGCCAGCCGTGCAAATTGCACTGGCGTCAGCCGAAGAGCGTTTGGGCGAACAAGGTCGCGTGTTATTGCGCGCCTCAGGCACGGAACCTGTGATTCGTGTGATGGTTGAGGCCAATACACAAGCGATGGTCGATAAAGAAGTTGAAGCCTTGGCCGCTGTGGTCAAAGAAGCGATGAGTTAAGAGGTGTTGTATGCCAGCGGCTAAAAAAACCGACACATTGGAAGCTTCCTTAAAAAAGCTTGAGAGTATTGTCGATAAGCTTGAAGGCGGTCAGCTGGATCTTGAAGCCTCGTTGGCTTTGTTTGAAGAAGGTGTGAGCTTGACAAAAACCTGCCAGAAAAAACTCGGTGATGCTGAGAAAAAAATTAAAATCTTGACCGACAAGCATGGTTTGGTCGATTTCGATGAGGATGAGTGATGGCCAAGATCAGCGCCTTTCTTTCAGCGTCTCAAATTCGCGTTAATGCCTTCCTAAAAACCGTTTTACCTCGGGGTGATAACCAACTTCACCAAGCCATGCGTTATGCCATCGGCAATGGGGGGAAGCGTATTCGGCCCGTGTTGATTTATGCGGCGGCAGACACGTTTGGTCAGCTAGCGCACCCCGGTTTGGATTATTTAGCTGCGGCCATTGAGTGTATGCACAGCTATTCTTTGGTGCACGACGATTTACCCGCGATGGATGACGATGAGCTTCGCCGCGGCATGCCCAGTTGTCATATTGAGTTTGATGAAGCCACCGCAATCTTGTGCGGTGATGCGCTACAGTGCTTTTCTTTTGAGTTATTGTCTAATTCGGAAATTCCCAGCGATCGCGTTGCCGACCTGGTTCGCTGCTTTGCGAGAAAATCCGGGTTTAATGGGATGGCGCTAGGCCAACATTATGATTTGGTGGGGCGCGCGAATACCGAGCGTGAGCTATTGGAAATGCACACCTTGAAAACGGGCCGCTTGATTGAAGCAGCCATTGAAATGCCTGCTATTCTACTCGATCAAATCAGTACTCATGATCATGCGGTCTTAAACCGATATGCGAAGCATTTGGGTTTGGCTTTTCAAATTTGCGACGATATTTTAGATTGCACGCAAAGCACAGAAACGTTGGGTAAGCCAGCGCAGTCAGATATGAGAAATGAAAAGCATACCTATGTGAGCTTTTACGGCTTAGACGAAGCGACCCGCATGCTCAACCACGAGGTGGGCCAGGCGAAAGAAGCAATCGCTTCGCTCTCTTCTGGTCCGGGTATGCTCAATGCCATCGCGGACTACTTCCTGCTGCGCACCGTTTAGGTGTTGTGTATTTTATCGCTGCTTTGTATTGTTTCGCGCGGGTAGTCTTGGCTGAGCGAAGCGATAACCCGGGTTGAAATCAACCTCAGATACACAAAGCAATACAAAAAAAGGTAATAACCGTCTTTGCGGTCCATAATATTTTGGTTTATGATGAGCCCTTTAAAACGCTTGGCCTGCGTGCATGGAATGCCTTTTTTAGCCAGCACGATTGATGTAAAAGGAAGTCATGAATACTCTCAGGCAGTGGATCAAAGTATTTTTTACCCACCCAATGATCCTGTATTTTTTTATCTTACCGGTGTACTTGCCGATCCGCATGCTCAGCGAGGACGTTTCGCGTTATCATCACATTATGCCTTCGGCTTTTATGCGCGTGGATTATTTTATCTACGTGTTTGCTCAGGTCGCGATATCAGGTTTGTTATTGGCACTCGGGTCACGCTGGGTTAATCGGATCGTATCTAAATCCGATGTCACATTTATTTCTGTTCAGCGCTCTGTGGCGATGCTTGTTTCTGTAGCGTTTATTTTTTCAACGTATTGCTTGTTGTCGCCTGTAAGCTATAACGAAATGTTTTTCGCCTCTGGACTGCATTATTTCTGTATTGCATTTTTTGCCAATCTCGTGATCTTGGAGACCAAGCACTACGTACTACCTGTGCGTTCAGAAAATTTAGCAAGGCTTATCAACAATACTGTATTTGGAATCAACTTAAACTTGCTCGGCATGGTTTCATTTATCATTATGAATGCATTTATGATCTTCGCGAGTATTCCTGTGTATGCGCATTTTTGTGTTTTATTAGAATGCGCTTTTTTTGCTTATTTGCTTTTGATCCGCCGCTACGGATTCTACCTTTTAAACTTGCTTCGTTCGCATAAGGCTATATTTTTTCGAAGTTTAGCCGGCTATGGTCTCATGTTATTGTTGGGTGTGTTGCTGTCATTTATAGCCTCGCTGAGTGTGTTTGTTATCTGTGTGTTTATTCCATTTATCTTGGGTTTTGCTTACTATCTCTTTAAGCATTTTGAGCGATCAAACATACAAGCTATTTTTACCGGAAACGTTGCCTATGGTGTTTTAGTCGTTTCGATTAGCACACCGATCATTATGTTACTGTTTGATAAAAGTGCTGCCTATACACAGCTATACTCACGTCTATCCACCTTCGAGCCTATGATCAGTGGTTTATTTGTCGTACTCATTCTTTGCTTGATTTTAAAAGGCATGATCACCAGTGAAACACGATCAACCTATCACTGTTTGTATCGTGGTGCGAGTATCGTCGTATTGTTGCCAATCATGGCTTGGTTGTTATTGCATCACGCCTCATGGCTTTGGATGTTGTGTTTATTTTTGGTGTACTCGAGTACAGAATCTTTCACGCAATACGGTGTACGAGAGATTATTTTAAAATCGAATACGGACTTTGAGGCGACCTTGCTGAACTACTACGCAAGAATGATTTGGCAAGGTTTTGTGCCTGCGGTTTATATTTTGGTTTTGGCTATTTTAAGCCGACTGTTTAGCTTGGGCGATGCCTTGTTTTTTGCTTTGAGCATAATGGCTATTTTTTCATTAGGCCTGACGTTTGTGGCGCGCCGGTTTTGGTAGCGTTATCGGCTAAACTAATAGACTGGCCACTTTTGGGTTATGCCCAAGCGCACCCAGAATCGTTGCCATGCGGTGTTCTTCATAGAGGCACAGTGGCAGATTAACGCCACAGGTCGCAAGATCGCTTGGGATGACAAGGTTAATGATCTTACCTATTTGATGATAGAAATGAGAAACAAAATCCATCGCAGCGTTAATATTTACGATGGGTATGGTATTGGGCACCGTTTTAACCAGTCGTTCGATGCCGGGCGCATTAAAGCCTACCGAGCTAAAGCCAGTTTCAGCCGTGATGAGTTTTGCAAACAGCCCACCTAACGAGTGGCCCGTTAAACAGAGCTGGTAGTTGAGTTCAGGCTTTTGGGCGAGTAAATGATAAAATAACGTCTCTGCCCAGTAATACGCATCGGGTTTTTTATCCTCAAAGGCATATTGCGCATCGGCTTTGATCGGCCCATCGTCCATCGTCGTACCACGAAAAGCGAGAATATAACCATGGTGAACCTTCGAATAATACAAGCGCGCGAAAAAGCCAGGGGGGAATAAATGATGGTCGAGTTCGATGGGGGTGATGCCATAGGCGTGTAAGTTTTCACGTGATCTCATGGATTCGCTTTGGCTAAGGTAGACATCATTTGAAGCTAAGGCATATTCAAAAACACTAAACATCGACATTGTTTCATCTCCAAAATTTGCTGTTTAAAATAACGGATAAATACTTTCCGTTTCCACCTTCGATAAAAGGCGTGGGTTTTTTCATTGACCAGACTCTTTGGATGATGCTAATGGGTAGCGATTTTTTGTAGATTTTTGTTTTAAATCTATATACTAGACTTACTCCATTTGAGTTTTTGAAGGATGTGTCACAGGGTATTTTTATATGAAAGCTATTCATTATCGGGTCACTTTCGAAAACATCGCCAGGGATATTGTAGCTTAATGATTTGCTTGGGCTGCTTGATTCTATACGAAGCTTAGCCCGGTTTGGGATACCAATAAAATAAGTGTTTAACATCTGAAAGCCCAAATAACACTGTGATGTTTCTGGATAAACTAGCTTAGATATGGAAAAAAGTTTATCGGGTAGTTTTTCGGTTACCGCATATTTTATTGCGTATTTTTTTGCAAGCGTTTGGTTGAATATAATGTAGAAGTCGGTTTTTCTGGGTGTAAGGTTGTTTCCGGCTTGTGCTATATTAAGAGTAATTGTGAGTATGAAAAAATAAATTAAAGCCTTGATCACGGAAACCACCTTTCTATTTAAAAATCACCATTTAATAAATCAGAAAAATATTGTGCGTTTCCACCTTGTGGCACTGGCGAATCACTTTTTTTTGACCAAATCCGCCGTATAACACTTATTGGAATTTCAGTGATGTGCTCTTTTGAGTGCGCTTTGTAAAATAGGGAAACTTTTTCGTTTTTTTTGAAAGTGGTTTCGCAGGGTATTATGAAATTTAAGTAGTTGAGCCTGGCGTCGCGGCTTTTGTAGGCACTGTAACGTGGAAGATAGCTTTTTGTGGCGCCATTAGACCCCTTAATATTTAATGCTATTTTGTGAAACCCTGGCTTAAAATAATCATGCAAAACGAATAGACCTAAGCAGCATTCATGGTCACTGGGGAATGTCATTTTGTAAAGCCCAAAAAATTTTTTTGGAAGAGCGTCGCTTGTTATCACTCCACGTAAATGATATTTATCGACCAGACTTTTGTTGTAAACAATATAGAAGTTGCTTTTTTCTATTTTGAATGTGTTAGGGTTGTTTGCCAAAGCAGTTTGGATGATAAGAGTCAGAGTAATAAAATAATATCGTTTCATTATATGGGCCTATTTTAAGCCATTTAAGTTTTTGGTATTACTCAGCTTATGTCAATTTAATACATGAACAGAATTTTGTGGGATTTTTTCCTTCAATAAATTTAGGCTGAAATGATGATCATCGATGCTTAATACACCGCATCACGATAAAGAAGCGGCCTAACAAGCGGATAAATAGTCGCTAACAACATGGTGATGGCGATGATTAATAAGAGGTTCGCTGCTGAGCCGCTGCCAAGTAATATAGCCGGCAGGCCAAGCATGAATCCACCAAGTTGCTTAATGGCGCCATTGCTCCCCATGAAGATCACAGAGTTATAAGCACTGTTTCGCCCAATTAACTCAGGCTTCATGTTTTTAGTTAGCCAAGAAAAACCAATCGATTGAACGCTGCTAAAAAAGCCTAGCACAAAGAGTAATAGCATAACGGGAATGACAGAGGCGCTGGACTGCATGGCAAATAAAAGCAGTGTGATGATAAAGCTGATGCCAGCGCCCGTGGCAATCATCCAAGGGCGATTACCCAAAGCATCGGCGAGCTTGCCCCACACCGGCAGTCCGAGCATTAAGCCTGCGAACAAGCTCATCACCACCCAGCTACTCACAGCGGGTGAAAAATGGAAAAAGCCCATAAATAAAACCACGCCCCAAAGTGTGCCGATCACACTGACCGGTGTGTCTAGCATGAAGACCATAATGACGTCGGTGAGGTTTCGCAGGTTAAACACGATCTCGCGAAATACTGTCAAGAAAGGCTGGCGAGGCAGGCTATCTTTATCGGTGTGTACGGCTTCTTTGGGTTTTAGATACAAGAAGTTGAAGATAACGACAAGAACACCCACTAAGAAAACGACTTTCATGGCCATGTCTGGGCCGAAATGATTTACGATGACTAATAAAGGGTATTGGCAGATGAGGCCACCAAACATGCCCGCTGCCAAAAATAAACCAATGTAATAGCTAAAACGCTTTGGAAAAAGCAAAGCGATTAAGCGAATACCACCAAGAAAGGCAAAAGTTCCACCAAAAAACCCACTAATAAAACGCGCGATAAATTGTAAGAAGAAATTATCGGTTGAAAATAGTAAAAACGTGCCAACAAGTGAACCAATGATGGCAAAAATCAGCGTTTTTCGCAGCGGCAAGCGATCCAGCGCCCAGCCCACGGGAAATAAACCGACCATGTCACCATAGTAGTAGGCGGCAGAGATTGCAGCAATTTGCGCATGGTGATAGGCGCCGCTGCTAATGAGGCTTGGCGCCAAGACATTGAAATACGCCATTTGAGCAGATTCAAAAAAATAAAACAGCGTGATTGCAGCAAACGTTAACATCGCGTGGCTTCCTAAGTGTTGATTGTTTAGTTTTACCATAATAGCTGTGCCTAAGTTAAGAAAAGAAAGTGATAGCAATTTTTGGCATAAATATTTTGGGGATGATTTTTGCCAATTTTTATTATTGGTTTATTGCGCTTGTGCCCAACTATTTCTTAGAGATTTTTATACAACCTCTAATATATGCTCCGTTGTCGGCAAATGCGCCATTGTTATTTTTTTGGGGTGTATAAAGAAAATCTGGGTCAGATAGTGGTATTTCTTTGGTGGGCCTTATTTCTTGGCCATAAGCATACATTTCACCGTGAAAATAATTGAATTTTATTCGTCCAATGAGGTCGTTAAACTTTGTGTTATCAATTTTTAAGTTGCCATAATCTTGCTCAAAAACGAACTGTTTGGTGTTAATCAGTTCACGCATGTCTTCTATGTTGCTGCTCATGTTTCTAAAATTGGGTGTTGAAGAGAGTAGCATAGGGGTTTGCATGGAGTAGTAAACTGGTTTGCCTTCTGAGCTCGAAAAGCTATAAGGCCTCATTATGGTCGGTATTTGATTTTCCAGCCCATAGATATCGGTGTATATTTCTTGAATTTTATTCAGTGGGCCAGCAAAATCATCCCCATTTGCAGGGCGACTTCCGGAAATTCCTCCTAAAGCAATAAAAATTAAATGTTTTAGTGTGTCCACAACATAAGGATCTGGTTTTAGGCCTTTGCGTGTTAAAACACCGGAGGCTTGCTGCCAGACAACATCTAGCATGACTTTTCTTCGGCCAAGCTCTGAGTGTTCCCAGGCTTTTTTTCGTATGTAGCATTTTAATTTTAGCCAGTGTGGGTAATTTTTTTTTAAGTGCTCATCCCACTTTTTTGTTAGAAATAATAGTTCGCATTCCCAGGTTTCTCCGAAGTTTTCGCTGGCGTAGATTTCTTTAAATATTTGCCAATGATCAACTAAGCGCTTCGGGGCGGGTGAGGCAACTCCGAATTCTCGGCGAAGTTTTTTGTGAGAGGTGGCTTTTGAAATTCTTGGCACCATGAATAGAGATCGGGCACCTGAAGAGACAGTGTAAGCAGCGGTTGAGCCAAAGTGTTCAACTGGCCCCATTTCAATTCCTGTGTTTGGACCAGACAAGGCCACAGAGAAGACTTTTTCGTCAATTTCTCTGTAAACCTCGAGACTATTTTTGATAATTATGCCCATGGGTATCGAGCAGTATTTTAGCTTGGCTTGCCATTTCCTATCTATGCGGATATCGTTAATGGGGGCTGTTGTTTTATTGTCAATTGGCAAGTGCAGAACGTCGTCTTGAACAATAATGGACCCGAAGGGATATCGCACCTTGATTAGGGTAAGCTCTTTGTCGGGATTGATTTCATCGATAATGCTCAGTAATTCTTTGCATCCTTTTTTTGCAAGCTCACGGGCTTGTTCCCAACCCATCTCTTCTATTAACGGTTCGTGGATCATCAGCGCGCCTCCCTGTTTCCGTTAGCGTATTCTAGGTTTGTTTTTTTGCTATAGATAGCTTTGCTTTTTAGCAATAAAGATAAGCTATAACAATTATCTTTAAAAATAAAAGCTTTTTTTGATTGTTTAATAACTTAAGCGGTTTCTGCTTATAATCCAAACGGTTTTAAAGAAACGAAGCATGGTATTCAATAAAAAAATAACTTAGGCGGCGTACTGAGTAAATTATTACAATAAATGGCGCGCCGCAGGGAGCTTTTAAAAAAGCCGTTGGCTAATTTGGAAGTTGGGTGGTAAGGCTCTTATTCAGCTGGATATTCTAGTTTCAGCTTTTAAAGGGAAGTTTTATTAAATTAGAAAGGGAGAGACGCAATGTTGGTATTAAGTCGAAAATCAAACCAAAAAATCAAGATCGGAGACGAGATCGAGATCCAAGTGCTGTCGTGCAGTGACGACAGGGTGCGTTTAGGGATCAAGGCGCCCAAGAGCTTGAGCGTGCACCGAGAAGAAGTCTACGAGCGTATTGCCAACGCCTTGGCGAGCAACGCCGGCGACGACGCTTAAGTCGGAGGCGATCATGACACACCCATTAAAACCCACGCTGCCTTGGGCGGCGGTGCGCGATCGCGTCTGCGCGGTCAATGCGCCACTGGCCGAGGCGTTGGATGCGCTCGATCCGCCCAAGCGTCTACATTTTAGCGTAGAGGACTTCGTTTATGGCCAAACGCTCAAGCCGGGCGCGTTGGGCTTGGTGCTTGACGGCGCCATCGAGCGGGTGCTTAAAAGCCCGGTGGCCTGGGTCTCAAAGCAGCTGATTCGCGCCGGCGGGCTCATCGGTCACACGGTTGAGGAGACACTGAGCTGCGCGCATACGCGCCACTACGCCGGGGCGCGCAGTGTCTTGATGTTGCCGACCATTGGCAACTTCGCCTGCCACCAAGGCTTACAACAGGCGTATCGTGTAACTCGCCCCGCGCCTAAAGGCTTGCGCGAACAGGCAGCCATCTTTGCCGAACTGGCAGCTAAAAGCCAGACGCCCTGGCGCACTACGGTGTTGCGCTTTTCACCGAGTTGGCAAAAAGCGCTTGGCGCTCAAGACCCCGCTTGGCTCGCGCTTCAACACCTGATCATTGCCCCGAAACAAGCCGCCTTCACCCAATGGCAACACCAACAACTCTGGCACTACCTTCTCTCGGTGATTCAAGCTGAGCGACACTTAAAACCCAACCCCTACTTGATCGACACGCTCCATCACCTCTTAAGCCTCATGGCGGCTTACACACCCGGCTTGGCTCCGGCGAGCGATGAAAGCGCGTTGCCACTTCATACCCTGCAACAGGCTTACATGGAAAGCTACCGCTTGGAAGACTACGCGCCGGTGATCATGCAGCCCGCGTACTTGAGCGATACACCGATCTATTACTCTTTGCAATTTCCCCTGCTTGAGCGCTTTTCACCCAAAGCCAGCGGCAAGGCGAGCCTGTTGAGTCAGCTGCGCGAGCTCAGTTATTTGCTTAAAATCATTTGGCCACGTTTGCTGTCACAGGAATGGGCCACCCCGTCGGCGTTAAACGACCTCTTTGGCCACGTAAAAACCCAGCTCTTTCACATCCGAGGCGATGAAGGGGCTTTGATCGCGCCCACCGCCCAGCTGGCCGATCTTGATCTGCGCTTTACACAAAGCCTGAAGGATCAAACCCGCGCCTTTCCGATCTCCAGTAGCTTTTTAAAGGCCTGTGTGCAGATAGAAAAAACATCAAGGTAGTGTATTGTCATTCCTGCGTAGCAAGCGGTGTCCCGTGTTGCTAGCGCAACACGGAGCGCACGCCAATCATGTGCAACAACACATACAGGGGCTACAACATGACCGACACGGAAATAAAACACACCATTAGACGCTCAAGTGCTATCATCGCTACTTGTCTTGATACTATTCTTTATTAGCCGCCACACCCAAAAATAGGCGAGCTTTGTGATTGCATGATAGCCCTATTAGAGGTGGTGATGCGGGATTTGGATGAGGTAAGCGGCAGTGTGAGTAAATTTTGAGAAAACTGAGAGTAAGTCATGAGTAGAAAGAAATTAACACAGGGTAACAATAACACACCATTTTTATTATATGGCGATGAAAATGACCAGGTTTATATTAAAGTACTTTTTCAGGGTGAGACTCTTTGGTTGGCTCAAGCGGAAATAGCTGAACTCTTTGAAACTACAAAGCAAAATATTAGCTTACATCTGAAGAATATCTTTGCAGAGGGCGAGCTGGATGAGTCCGCAACTGTCAAGGATTTCTTGACAGTTCAAAATGAGAGCGATCGCCAGGTTAAACGAAAATTAAAGTTTTATAACTTAGATGCCATTATTGCAGTAGGCTACCGAGTTAACTCTAAACGAGCGACAAAGTTTCGTATCTGGGCTACCCAGGTTTTGAAGGAGTTTATCAAAAAAGGATTTGTATTAGATGGACTACATGTAGCATTTGATTTTATTTGTAATTATTCAGCATTTTCACTGAATAATTACTCTTAATCCCCATCGCGCAAAGAAAAATACTGTTTCTCAAAGAGATGTGTCGATGCATTAGATTTTAGTGAATAATTACCTTTTATTTAATATAAAGTATTTAACTGGTCTCGCAAGGGGCTTAAACAGATGGCTCGCTGTGAAAACCATCAAAAGGTAGCACACGCTACTTCAGCATCCTTGTTTTATTCCGTGTGCCTAGTTGTAATAAAGCAGTCCCATTAAGCAATATCATTGAAAATGTCAGGGCAAAATAGAACCCCATGAAGCAGATTTCACCACTAAGATGCGCTTAAACCGAGATTCGGGTGTTAAGGAAACTTTAATTTTTTAAGTTTATTATGCCAGGACTATATCTAAGAAACTGTTTGAAATTTATTGAATCGCTGCAAAATGAGCGAAATGGACTTAAGTAGCTTCTACATCCCTAATAAAACACAGGAGAAAAACAATGAAATTGCCGCCAGTACAACAACCTCAGCCCCAACCGCCAGTACAACAACTGCCGCCAGTACAATCCGTCCAAGCACAGCAAGCAGTGTCCCCACAACAATATACAATAAGGGGACAATTTTATGGGGTTGAGTTACGCACTAGAGATGAGGTGGTTAAGCATATCGACGAGGATGGCGTTCTTCACTTAGGGCTGAATGAATTTGTACGAGTGCAATATGGTCAAATAGTTATTGACTACTCCAGCGGTAAAGCGTGGATTACGTGGAGTTTCCGGGATCAGGAGAATGGGCGCCCTGTAACATTTAATACGCCAGTGAAGTTAAAGCTGGGAGATAATATCGCTTTAACTAGACCGCAGCAGTTGATGGTTAGAGATAATCGTTCTACATGGCTTAATGGATTTAGCCCCTCGAGTCGTTCTATGGTTCATCTTTTGCAAACCATGGCTGGAGCTCCTTGGTGCACTATATATGGCGAAGCCGACGGCGCGCAGCCCGCCTCAAGCTACTCGCTTTGGGCTTCATTGCCAAATGGAAAAGCCCATGTGAAGCTATATGATCCTACAACAGGTTGGGTAGAGCCGCTTGTCAGGCTAAGCTTATACAAGCATGCCTCGTTTGCTAGTAGCGCCGCCGCTCAGCTACCCCAATCCAACGAAGCATCCCGCAGTGGGGTCGTGCTCAAGGGGGTGGTATTAAAATTTGGGAAAGAAGAGGAATATGGTTGTGGAGATTCTCGCCTAACACTGAGCTTAGATCAAGGTATGGACCTTCATCATCCGGAATATCTCCAAAAGAATTTCTCGGTTCTCTTCGCTCATATTTCGGATGGAATGTTCAGAGACGAGGAGGCCTTTAATCGTTTCTGGGAAATATGCGAAGGAGTAGGGGGTTCGCCAGGCGCTAAGCGCACGCTTATACACTGCTGTGTGCTTGATACAGATAGGCGGCATCCAATGGTTATGCTAGTGCCTGATCTGACCCGACTTGAGTCGCGAACGAACGTACTTCTGGTGTTCTTTTGGATTCAGCATGTGGATAGAAAGCATTGGCGTTTGCTCAGTGATGAACAGCGTGCTTTGCTTTCAAGCGTTCAAGAAAAACTAGAGAGCCCTGGGATCCTGCGCTTGGCTTTGGGCGACGACCGCGAGCTTAGCGTTGATGAACAATTTCAACAACTTATAGATCCTAGATTGCTGAAAAACGAGCAACTGCTAGGCGTAACAGCCCTATTTAAAGAATTACTTCACGAGTCAGCTCCTTCAGAGCGAGCCACGAGCAACGCGACGCCGCCTCCTCCTGCTTCTGCTGCTGCTGTTCCATCATCATCTCCACGAAGCGCTTTTTTTCCTTGCGCGGCAGCAGAGCAGTCTGCAGCAGAGCAGTCTGCAGCAGAGCCGCTTGCAGCAGAGCCGCCTGTCTCGCCGAAGAAGCCTTAGCAAAGAGGGGTAAATCAATCTCAGGATATCAAAGAAAATATTCAAGGCCATAGACCAGATGATCCAGCGACATGATATTTTGCAAGCACAAAGCAATGCCTTCGGCGAAGCAATCGCGGTGGATGGATTGATGTGAGATCGTTAGTGTTTCGCCGGTGTGGCCAAAGATCACATCTTGGCTCGCTAAAAAACCGGCTTGGCGAATGGAGTGAATCGGAATGCCACAGACATCATTATATTGATTACGTTGGCAAGCCACGGCTTCGTTATCTCGCATGCTGGCAATGATTTCTGCGGTGCGAATGCTGGTGCCTGAAGGCGCGTCTTTTTTGTGTTCGTGATGCTTCTCAACGATCTCTGCGCGTGGAAAATATTTCGCAGCAATCATGCTAAATTGCATCATCAATACTGCACCGATAGAAAAGTTGGGGATGATGGCGCCAGGCACATCGTATTTTGATAAGGCCTCAACATCACTCTCGCTTAAACCACTGGTGCCGATAATGGGGTGCGCGCCCGATTGAAGAATCATTTCTGCGTTTTGAAAAGCGGCATCAGCCACCGTGAAATCAATCACGATATCCGGATTAACTTCGGCCAATACGGCGGCGAGGTCATCTGCGCGGCCCAGCTGTTTCGCAAGTTTAAACCCTTTGGTTTGTTTAACCACTTGGCAGGCGAGCTGGCCCATTTTGCCGAAGGCGCCGTTAACGATTACTGTGGTCATGATTGGGTTTCCTTTAATATGATTTCACAAGCGTGTGCTAAATCTTTCACGACACTTGTGTCGCCAAGTTCGTGTTTGTGTTTTTCTAAAGCGATTGAGCCTTTGCCGGTTAGTACTAATAATGTTTTCAAACCACGCGCTTTGCCGGCTTCAATATCTCGCCAGCTATCACCAACCAAAAAGGTTTTTGCTAAATTCGCCTCTGGGAAATCGCTGGCGATGTCATCGATCAGGCCGGGTTTGGGTTTTCGACAGTGGCAGTCATCATCGGGATGGTGCGGGCAATAGTAAATACCGTCGATTTTGCCACCTAATTTTTCTAACAGTGCTGTAAGCTTATCGTGCATGGCGTGCAAGTCTTCGTGGGTAAAGTAGCCACGTGAAATGCCAGATTGATTTGTGGCCACGGCCACCGAAAAGCCAGCCTGGTTTAATTTAACGATAGCCTCAAGGCTGCCGGCAATAGGATGAAAAGCATCGTGATGGCGAATGTGATCATCGCTGTCTTCATTGATAACACCGTCTCTGTCGAGAATAACAAGGCGCATCACTGAAGTTCCGAGAAGTCAGCAATATGTAAAAATAGGTGTCGCACACCTGTGAGCAAAGCCAGGCGGTTTTCGCGCAGCGCTTCATCGTCACACATCACCATGACTTCATCGAAAAAACAATCCAATGTCGGTTTGAGTGTGGCCAGTGCGATCAAGGCATCGTCAAAGCGTTGTTCTCTTGTGGCTGTCATCACAGTGTCTCGAAGTTTTTCAGCTTGCTGATTGAGCGCTATTTCAGCCGCTTCTTTAAGTTCATTGGGTTTAACTCGTCCGTTGCCTGATTGTTTCTTCAATACATTGGCCACGCGTTTATTGGCTGCCACTAAACTTTCAAAGGCATCGTGCGATTCAAAGTCGCGCAGTGCGGTTAAGCGCTGTAAAACTTCTAAAGGCTGCGGAAGGCCTAAGCTTAAGACCGCTTGGCATTGGTCGGCGCGGAAGTTTTGCTGCAGTAAGTAGTGTTTTAAACGTTCTTCAATAAAGCCAAAGGTTTGGCTGGCCACATGCGGGTTGCTAAGTTTGTCGCCGTAACAGCTAATCGCGTGTTCGATCAGTGTGCTCACATCGATTGATAAGCTTTTTTCTAAAATGATGCGCAAAATACCTAAAACTTGTCTTCGCAGTGCGAACGGATCTTTATCGCCTGTAGGTAATTTGTTAATACCAATAATGCCGACGATGGTATCGATACGATCCGCCATGGCGACACACAGCGCAACGGGGTTGTCGCTTAAGGCGTCCCCTGAAAAGCGCGGTTTGTAGTAATCTTCGAGGGCCTCTGCCACAGCAGGCTTTTCATTATCGTCGGTCGCGTAGTAGCGGCCCATGGTGCCTTGGAGTTCGGGAAACTCGCCGACCATGTCGGTGAGTAAATCACATTTGCACAATTGACTCGCGCGCGAGACATCGTTTTTATCGGCGCCAATGAGTTCGGCTAAGCGGTTAGCGATCGTTTCAATGCGTTGTGTTTTCTCAAACAAAGTTCCAAGTTGTTGTTGGAAGGTGACGCTGATGAGCAGGTCTCTGCGATCCAAGAGGCCGACTCGTTTATCTTTCTCAAAGAAAAATAAAGCATCGGCAAAACGTGCACGTAACACTTTTTCATTGCCGCGAATGATTTGCCGGGGATCTTCCGCTTGTATGTTGCTGACCAAAATAAATTGGTTCAGCAGCGCACCAGATGGATCGCGCAGCGCAAAATAACGCTGGTGTGTGGCCATCGATAAAATAAGCACCTCATCGGGAACGGCTAGGAATTTTTTGTCGAACTCGCCGAGTAAAGCGTTTGGCCATTCAACGAGAGCAGTGACTTCATCAAGCAATGCATCATTGGCGACAATGGTCGCGTTATGGCTTTCGGCCAGTCCTGTGATGTGTGATGCGATTTGTTCTTTTCGCTCGTTAAAATCTACAAGCACATAGGCCTTTCGAAGTTTTTCTAAGTAGTCGCTGGCATGATGAATGTCGATGGCTTCAGGGTGATGAAAGCGATGGCCGACAGTGCTGTGTTGGCTGTCTAAGCCGAATAAATTCATGGGCACGACGCTGTTGCCCAAAACAGCCAGTACATTTTTCACCGGGCGCGTAAAGTGGTGTTCGCCCTCGCCCCAGCTCATGAGCTTCGGGATCGGTAAGTTTTTTAAGGCGTGCTCGATAATGCTCGGCAGAAGTTCGGCGGTGGCTTGTCCGGCTTGTTGCACTTGGTAAAACAACCATTCGCCCTTGTCTGTTTTGACGGTGCTGGCTTGATCAAGCTCAATCCCACAGGATTTGGCAAAACCCAGCGCTGCCGGTGTCGGGTTGCCATTGGTATCGTAAGCGGCATTGACAGCGGGCCCTTTCCGGTCGATCACCTGGTCGGCCTGTTTGTCGGCTAATGCGTAAACGCAAAAAGCCAGTCGTCTGGGGCTTGCGTAAGCTTCGATGCGATCAAAGGATAAAGTGGCTTTTTCTAAGCCTTGTTTAACATTCGACGCTAGTGCATCGCGCAAACTTTGCAAGGCTTTGGGTGGCAGCTCTTCGCACAATAATTCAAAAATAAAATCTTGGCTCATGCGCGATTCTCCTGGCAACGTGGAAAGCCTAAGGCTTCGCGCACCTCAACATAACGCTCGGCCACTTGTTTGGCCATGGCGCGCACGTTTAAAATGTAAGCTTGGCGTTCTGTGACTGAAATGGCGTGTCGCGCGTCTAATAAGTTAAAACAGTGTGAAGCTTTTACCATCATCTCATACGCGGGAATCGGCAGGCCTGCTTCGATTAATTTCTGGCACTGTTGTTCGCAGTGTGAAAATTGCTCTAACAAAAACTTCACATCGGCGTGTTCAAAATTATAGGCCGACATCTCTTGTTCGTTTTGTAAAAAGATATCACCGTAAGTCACAATCCCGGCTGGTGTTTCTGTCCACACCAAGTCTTTAAAATCATCCACGTTTTGCAGATACATAGCGATGCGCTCAAGGCCATAAGTGAGCTCGCCGGTAACAGGTTTACAAGGCAAGCCGCCGACTTGTTGGAAGTACGTAAATTGTGTGATCTCCATCCCGTTTTGCCACACTTCCCAGCCTAGACCCCAGGCACCTAAGGTGGGCGATTCCCAATTGTCTTCCACAAAGCGGATATCATCCTTTAAAGGATCGATGCCGATTGCGCGTAGTGAGCCTAAGTAGAGTTCTTGCAAATTATCGGGTGAAGGTTTGAGCACAACTTGAAACTGGTAGTAGTGCTGTAAGCGATTCGGGTTTTCACCGTAGCGACCATCGCTTGGACGGCGGCAAGGCTGCACATAAGCCGCGTGCCACGGCTCCGGGCCCAAGGCTTGTAGAAAAGTGGCGGGGTGGAACGTGCCTGCGCCGACTTCGAGGTCTAAAGGTTGCATAATGATGCAGCCTTGTTTTGCCCAGTAATCATGAAGCGTCATTAATAAGCCTTGAAAGGTCTTCACCGGCGTTTCCTTATTGAAAAATTAAGGCTTATTATACGCATCGTGTTTGAAATTTATAGCCTGGCTTGGCTTGCGTTTGGTTTAAAATCAGCGGGCTGGGGTTTTGGGTGGGGTTTCCGCACGATCGCTGATAAAAACGCACAAATTTTGAGCGAAAAGCGGCGGGGACTGTGATATAATAAGCCCGCTTATTAGGAATAAACAGGTTAAGGCATTGAAAAAAATAGCAAAAACGACATACCACGGATTGTTCGGCAACCACTGGTTTGGCCAAATTGGTCGTTTTGGTGTTGTGGGCGTCACGGCCGCAGTGGTGAACTTTGTGGTGGTGTTGGGTCTGGTATCGGCCGGCCTGTTAAGCCCTCTGCTTGCGAATATCTTTGCGTTTTTACTAGCGTTTCAAGTGAGCTTTTTTGGGCATAAGCGCTGGACGTTTAAACACAGCGGCGCCGGGCTTTCAACGGCCAGCAAATTTTTTATCGTTGCCCTTTTAAGCTTTTTGTTGAATGAGGGTTTGTTTGCCGCGCTGCTTACCGGCGCGCAACTCGCTTACCCACTTGCTTTGTTATTAACCCTCGCGATTGTCCCACCGCTGACATTTGCGTTTAGCAAAGTGTGGGCTTTTAAGTAAATGAATAAAGTGATCTTGTGCGCGGACGATTTTGGTTTGAGTCACGGCACCAATACGGCGATTTTAGATTTAATTCAGCAAAATGTGTTGCAAGCGACCAGTGTGATGGTGACTATGCCAGCGCTTGAAACGGATGCGCCGCAGCTAAAAACGTTTTCTAGCCAGGCTCAAATCGGCTTGCACTTTGATTTAACCGACGGTAAACCTTTAACACATTTACCTGCCTCACATCACGGTAGCTTAAAGCGATTGTTAGTTTTATCACACCTTCGCCGTTTAAACCAAGCCGCACTTGAGGCAGAGTTGCTGGCGCAGCTTGAGCGCTTTAAAGCGGTGATGGGGCGGTTTCCTGATTTTATTGATGGTCATCAGCATGTGCATCATTTGCCGGTGGTTCGCGATGCTTTATTGGCGGTGTATGCCAAATGGTTTGGGGATAAAAAACCTTGGGTGCGTGTCTCCAGCAATGGTTTGAGTTTTGTGTTAAGGCGTGCCTTTTCAGAGCCAAAGCTTGCCATTATTGCGTTTAGCGGTGCTTTATCACTCAAGCGAAAACTGAAAAAAGCCGGTATTCCACATAACAAACATTTTTCGGGTATTTACGATTTCTCCAAAAGCGCGCACTACGCGCAATATTTCAAGACGTTTCAAGCCGATGTCCGCGATGACGGTTTGATGATGTGTCACCCCGGAAAAGGTGAAGTGGCTAGCGATGCTATTGCGAAGGCGCGTGCAGACGAGTACGCGTTTTTACGCACACTGTCACGATAAGATAGACAGCAAATAACAGCGCAGCCAGCGGCGATAGCCAAGAAACATAGCCCGGGGTCAAATGATGCCCGATCGAGTAGCTGCCGAGTATCATGATTAACAAAGCCACGAAAAAACCCAATCGAACATTCTGCCGATTCTGCCAAGCGCTGTTTGCAAAGTATGCCAAGGCCGGTGCCAATATCACGTAATCATTATTTTCAGTGCGCGGGTTAAACAGCATGAGGTAGCTTGCGGCTAACGCAAAGATCAAAATCACGGCTTGTGCTCGCTCGAGTCGCAAGCATCGATACGATAAGTACAAAACGACTAAGCCTGCGACTAACTCCACGGGCAGTGCTAAGGCTTGGGGCAAGGTGAGCCCAAAGGTTTGCAAAAGGCCAAAAAATTGCGCCCAATGCGAGTAGACACTGGTGCCATAATGAAAAGCGTATTGCAACATTTGCCAGCAGGCGCCGTATTGAGTAAGCGCATAGTGTGGCGACTGTAAGATAAAAGGCAAAATAGCTGCGATTAATACAGCGATGATGAGTCGAAGACGAAGTGGTGAAAACAATGCAAAGGCTAATAATAGCCAAACAAGCGCTGTCGGCTTTAGGGCAACGCTAAGGGTCAGTAGTATCGCTGAGCGCCAGTAATGTTTGGCAGCTATTGTGGTCAAACCCAGTAGTGTGAGGCCTGTGAGCAATAGGTTCATTTGTCCATTGCGTAGACTGCTAAAAGCTAGGGCGGCTGTAAACAAGCTCATTAAGGCAATCCAGGGCCGTTGCTTTTCTGCCCTGGGGAATAAGCGCACATATTCGAGTAAGGCATACAGGTAAACCGCCAAAGAGATCGCCCGCCAAAGTGTTTCGGCTGGCGCTTTGGGCATTAGGCTAAAAGGCGCGAAAAAAATAGCGGCTTGAGGAAAATAAATAAAACCCGTGCCGCGGGTGTTGTATAGGGCTTGGCCTTGCAGCCAATGGTGTCCGGCATCGAAGTACCAGTAAGCCAGCGAGCGGCCAAGGTCTGTGTGGATTAGATAAAACACAACAGCGGCACACAGTAGTGTCCATAGTAAGATGGCAATTTTTTTGTCGAGTGATGGTGACATGGCTTTAATAATTCCGGCTCATAAAAAAGCCCGCCAAGGGGCGGGCTTTGTGCTCTATCGGCGATTAAGCAACGATTTCTTTCAATCGTTTAAGCGCTGTTACACGTACTGAACGGTAAGCTGGCTTAGCTTTGATCATGATTTCTGCACCTGTGAACGGGTTCACACCTTTGCGAGCTTTACGCGCAGGTTTCTGTACAGCTTTGATGTTCATCAAACCGTTAAGTTTGAAAGAACCGACGCCGCCTTTTTTAACGTGAGCCACGATCACGTGCTCAAGAAGCTCTAGTACATGAGCAACTTGCTTACGAGAAAGTTCAGCTGATTCAGCAATGTGGTTAACCACTTGTGATTTAGTCATTGCTTTTTTCACTGCGCCTAATGCTTTAGGAGCAGCGGCTTTTTTAGCAGGTGCTTTTTTCACAGCTTTTTTAGGCGCTGCTTTCTTAGTAGTGGTTTTCTTTACTGCTTTTTTAGCAGGTGCTTTTTTCACAGCTTTTTTAGGCGCTGCTTTACGCACTGCCTTCTTAGCAGCGGGTTTCTTTTTAGCCGGAGCTTTTTTCTTTGTAGCCATAGTTTCCTTCCTTAATTTAAGATGATGACAAGTTAACTAAACATCCCAACCATAGCATAAAAAAAGGGCTTTGCTAGCCCTTTGCCATGAAAAATTCATCCAAAACGGGCATTTTTTTGAAAAAAGGCATGCTTTTAAGGCTCTGCCAGACATTGCGAGGACGCTTTATAGTTTTATAGCAGAGTCTTTGTGCTTTTTTAAAGGCTCGGTTAGAATCAGCGTTTGTATTTTAAGGCGATCAAAGATGGGTTATTACAAGTCACATGTGTTTATGTGTGTGAACGAGCGCGAAGAAGGTAAGCGTTGTTGTCATGCTTCAGGTGCCGATGAGCTTCAACAATATGCTAAGCAAAAAATACGTGAATTAAAGCTCGACGGCAGCCAGGGCATTCGCATTAATCGCGCCGGATGCTTGGGACGCTGTAAGCTTGGCCCGGTGCTGGTGGTTTATCCTGATAATGTTTGGTACCACTATGAAACGCAGGCTGATATCGATGAAATTATTGAATCACATTTAGTGGGTGGGGTTGTTGTTGAGCGATTGCGTTTGCAAGAGTGAGTTTTAGTGCAATATAAAAAGGGCCCGAGGGCCCTTTTTATATTGAAAGACGAAATTACATTTTACGTAAAACGTATTGCAAGATGCCACCATTTCGGTAGTACTCGTATTCGTTTTGCGTGTCGATACGGATCAATAGTTTCGTTTCTTCTTCACTGCCATCGGCACGTTTGACGTGCATGGTCACCGTGTCGGCAGGTTTGAAGCCACCTTCTAGGCCGTGAATTGAAATGACTTCGCTGCCATCAAGTTTCAAGGTTTTGCGATTCACCCCTTCCATGAATCGTAATGGCAAGACACCCATACCGATTAGGTTTGAGCGGTGAATACGCTCAAAGCTTTCAGCAATCACGGCTTTCACACCAAGGAGCAAGGTACCTTTTGCAGCCCAGTCGCGTGATGAGCCAGTACCGTACTCTTTGCCTGCAATCACGACCAGCGGCGTGCCTTCGGCTTGGTATTTCATCGCTGCATCGTAGATCGCCATTTGTTCGCCCGTTGGGATGTGCTTGGTGTAGCCGCCTTCGACGTTATCCAGCATTTCGTTGCGAATACGGATGTTGGCAAAGGTGCCGCGCATCATGACTTCATGGTTGCCGCGACGTGCGCCGTAAGAGTTAAAGTCTTTCACCTCAACGCCGTGTTCTTGCAAGTATTTGCCCGCAGGGCTGTTGGCTTTAATTGAGCCAGCTGGCGAGATGTGATCGGTGGTGACACTGTCGCCTAGCAAAGCTAAGACATTGGCATTTTTGACGTCGTGCACTTCGCCCGGTTCTTTGCCCATGTCCATAAAGAATGGTGGGTTTTGAATGTAGGTGGAGTCATTGTCCCAAGAGTAGGTTTCTGTGCTTTCAATGCTGATAGACTGCCACTCTTTGGTGCCGTCAAACACTTCAGCGTATTCTTTGCTAAACATCTCTTTGGTAACAGAGCGCACCGCTTCGGCCACTTCAGCATTGCTTGGCCAAATATCTTTTAAGAAGATATCTTCGCCTTTATCGTTTTGACCGATCGGTTCTTTGCTTAGATCAATTTTTGTAGTACCCGCTAGAGCAAAAGCAACCACGAGGGGTGGCGATGCTAACCAGTTGGCTTTCACTTGTGGATGCACGCGGCCTTCAAAGTTACGGTTACCGGACAACACGGAGCAGACCGCCAAATCATTATCATCGATCGTTTTGGCGATCGCATCTGGTAATGGGCCTGAGTTACCGATGCAGGTTGTGCAACCGTAACCGACCAAGTAGAAGCCCACTTTTTCAAGCTCTTCAATTAAGCCTGCGGCCTTCAAGTAATCAGTCACCACTTTAGACCCTGGGGCCAAAGAAGATTTCACCCAAGGCTTATGCACAAGACCTTTTGCAGCGGCTTTCTTGGCCACCAAGCCTGCGGCTAACATCACGCTAGGGTTTGAGGTGTTCGTGCATGAAGTAATCGCAGCGATGACTACATCACCATGGTGCATATCAAAACCGGCGCTGGTGCTAAAGCCTTTGTCGGCTTGGTCGGCGACACCGTTGTCTTGCAGCATTTTTTCTGTGGCTTTACCAAGGTCTGTGAGTGCGACCCGATCTTGCGGGCGTTTAGGACCGGCCAAGCTTGGCACGACCGTTGAAAGGTCGAGCTCTAACACATCGGTGTAAATGGCTTCGGCACTGTTAGCGGTATGCCAAGTACCTTGCGCTTCATTAAAGGCTTTAACCAAGGCAATCGTGTCCTCATCACGGTTAGACAATTCCATGTATTTAATGGTTTCAGCATCAACCGGGAATAAGCCGCACGTTGCACCGTATTCTGGTGCCATGTTAGCCAGCGTTGCGCGATCGGCTAGCGGTAAATCCTGAAGGCCTGGGCCAAAGTATTCGACAAACTTGCCGACAACGCCGCGTTCACGCAGTTTTTGTGTGACGGTGAGCACTAGGTCGGTGGCGGTGACGCCTTCATTTAATTTGCCAGTGAATTTAAAACCAATCACTTCAGGGATTAGCATCGAGACCGGTTGGCCTAGCATGGCGGCTTCGGCTTCAATGCCGCCTACACCCCAGCCTAATACGCCAAGACCGTTGATCATGGTAGTGTGTGAATCAGTGCCCACCAAGGTATCCGGGTAAGCCCAGGTTTTACCGTCGATCGTGCGTGACCAGACTGATTTGGCTAAATACTCTAAGTTCACTTGGTGGCAGATGCCGGTGCCGGGGGGGACCACACGGAAGTTATCAAAGGTTTCTTTACCCCATTTTAAGAAGGTGTAACGCTCGTGGTTACGGTGCATTTCGATGTCTACATTTTCCTCAAACGCGCTAGGGTTACCAAATTTATCAACCTGCACAGAGTGGTCGATCACAAGGTCTACGGGGCATAAAGGGTTCACAGCGTCTGCTTTACCGCCCAATTTGGCTGTGGCATCGCGCATGGCCGCCAAATCCACCACGGCAGGTACGCCAGTAAAATCTTGCATTAAAACACGTGCTGGGTGGTAGGCGATTTCATGCTTAGACGATTTGTTTTTCATCCAGTCCACAAATGCGTGGATGTCTTCTTTTTTCACCACATTGCCGTCTTCGTGGCGCAAAAGGTTCTCAAGTAGGATCTTTAATGAGAATGGCAGGCGGCTCACGCCGTCAAGGCCCGCGGCTTCGGCGGCCTTCAGGTCAGCGTAGTGGTACTCTTTGCCGTTAACGCTCAGTGTTTTGTGGCACTTAAATGAATCAAGCATGGGGGTCTCCTTATATTAACTTGGCAGGCGATCGGGGGGATGCCTCAAGGTTGGCGACATTGTAGCGGCCAATTTACGCGCCTGCAAATTGAAAAAAGTGAATTGATATCTGAAGCTTACCTTATATTTGGCTTTAAAATGGAGCTTGAGCGATTGGGTTTGGTCATAAAATGAACCAGACCCCAAGGTGAGCTCGGGTGGCCCTAGAAAGAAAAAGCGCTTTTCCAGGCTTGTATCTTTGAAAACACTCATGTAAAATCGCCCATCTTTTGAAGGACACGAGTCTAAACAATATGAAAACATTTAGTCTAAAAGCGGGCGATATTCGCCGAAGCTGGTACATCGTGGATGCCGCCGACAAAACATTGGGTCGTTTGGCGACTGAAATCGCGCGTCGCTTACGCGGTAAGCACAAGCCTGAATACACGCCACACATGGATGCGGGTGATTACATCGTTGTAATCAATGCTGAGAAAGTGCGCGTTACAGGTAACAAAGCACAAGACAAAATTTACTACCACCACACGGGTTATCCAGGTGGTATCAAAGACATCAACTTTGAAAAATTGATCGCAAGCAAGCCTGAAATGGTCTTGGAAAAAGCGGTTAAAGGCATGTTGCCACGTGGACCTTTGGGTCGCGCAATGTTCCGTAAGTTAAAAGTCTACGCAGGTTCTGAGCATCATCATGCTGCTCAGCAGCCCGTTGAATTAGTGATTGAGGATTAATTATGTCAGCGACGAAGCAATATTATGGTACAGGCCGTCGTAAAAGCTCGGTTGCTCGTGTGTTCATTCAAAAAGGTGAAGGCAAGATCGAGATCAATGGTCGTTCATTTGAAGATTACTTTCCAATTGAAACAGCGCGTATGGTGGTTAACCAACCACTAGAAGCGACAGACACAATCGGTGAATTCACGATTAAAGTCACTGTTAAAGGTGGCGGTTCATCAGGTCAGGCTGGTGCGGTGCGTTTGGGTATTGCCCGTGCGCTGGTCGCTTTCGACGAAGACGGCGTTGATTTGAGCAAAACGGCTGAGACTGAAGAGGATTTACAGATTATTGCTAACTCTTTCCGTCGACGTTTGCGTGCCAAGGGTTTGCTAACGCGTGATGCGCGTAAAGTTGAGCGTAAGAAGATTGGTCTTCATAAAGCGCGTAAAGCCACACAATACTCAAAACGTTAATCGTATTTTTGTTGTATGTATAATAATAAAAAGCCTGGCTGTTAAACGATCCAGGCTTTTTTTTTAAAGAGGTAATTTTATGGCAGTCGCCGTCAGTAAAAAATCAGGCATGACCTTATTCTCAGGTTCGAACACCCTGGATAGCCATCGTGTGCGCATGGTCTTGGCTGAGAAAGGCCTTCAGTCTGATATTATCGAAGTTGATCGTCAGGAGTCACCTGAAGATTTACTCGAAGTGAACCCGTACAACACGGTGCCGACATTAGTTGACCGCAATTTGGTAGTATATCACGCACGCATCATTATGGAGTACTTGGATGAGCGCTTCCCGCACCCTCCTTTGCTGCCGGTTTACCCGGTTTCTCGTGCACAGTTTCGTTTGATGATGCACCGTATCGAGAAAGATTGGTACAGCTTGGTTGAGGTCATTCAATCGGGAACGCCTAAGGCGGCTGAAAAAGCCCGCGCGGAATTGACCGAAAGCTTGATCGGCATGGCCCCTTTGTTTTCGCAAACGCCGTTTTTGATGAGCGATGAATTTTCCATGATCGATTGCACGGTGGCTCCATTGCTTTGGCGCTTACCTGAATACGGTATTGAGTTGCCTAAAACTGCAAAAGCGATCCATGCCTATTGCGAGCGTATTTTTGAGCGCAAGGGCTTTAGAGAAAGTTTGACGGATACTGAAATTGAGCTTCGCTTGGGGAGTGAGTAATGCAAGATACGCCGATGCTACCATTGCGACCGTACATTTTGCCGGTCGTGTACCAATGGATTGTTGAAAGTGGTTGTACCCCGCATATCTTAGTTGATGCTGATTATGATCGAGTCGCGGTCCCAGAAGATTACATTCAAAACGGCGAGATTATCTTGAACCTTGCGCCACAGTCGGTGCGTGATCTGGAAATGACAAAAACGTACGTCAGTTTTCGCGCGACATTTGCGGGCAAGATCGAGCATATTTACATCCCGATGGAAGCGGTTTTGACGATTTTCGCTGCAGAAAATGGTCGAGGCATGCCTTTTGAAGACGAAGGTGAGACCTTGCCTTTTGACGACGTGGATACGGGCTCATCTGGCGGCAAGCCTGGCCATCTAAATTTAGTTGATTGATTTTTAAGGGTTTTTCGCGGCGTTACAAACTGTTACGATAAACCCTGGGCCCGAGATATTTCTGTTACCTTCTTTGCTTATACTGGGCTCGTTGCGTTGAGCATAGCTCCTCGTGAGTAGCAAGATGCTACTGAGTTAAGATTGATGACTAAACTAAACGGCAAAATGATGAAGCACCACAGGGTCCACAAGATACAGTCCCCGTCAATGTCTCTTCTTTCAGGCTTTGTGGCTGTTTCATCATTTTCTTCCGATCTTGATGATAACGCGCAACCCACCGACGGAATTATTTTCTAGGTTTACCTCTCCGCCGTGCGCTAGCATTATGCTGCGTGCGGCAGCCAATCCAAGTCCCGTGCCGCCAGTTGAGCGGCTTCGGGATTTTTCAATTCTGTAGAATGGTCGAAACACATTTTCCTGCTCGTTTTCAGGAATACCAGGGCCGTCGTCATCCACAATGATTTTGTAGTGATCGTGCAGATAACGAAGGTACACATTAATTTTATTGCCAAACTTCAGCCCGTTATCGATGATGTTGTTTAAAGCGCGAGTCAGTGCAAGTTCGTTGCCCACGGCGCCAAAGCCTTCTTTCGGGCCAGAGTAATGCACATTTTTGCCCGTGTCTTGATAGGCCTGGCATACTCGGTAGATCACTTTGGCCAAATCGAGTTCCGTTAATTCAAATTGGTGATGCTCGTCTTTGGAGTAAGCCAAGCTCTCTTTGATCATGGCCTCCATTTCGTCCACGTCTTTTAAAAATTTATTCCGACTGTCTTCATCGTCAATAAACTGTGAGCGCAATTTTAGGCGAGTGAGCGGAGTGCGAAGGTCGTGTGAAATTGCAGCCAAGACTTGGGTGCGCGTTTGCATGAGGTGACTGACATGGGTTTGCATTTTATTGACGGCAACGGCGGCCTGCTTAACCGCTTCTGGTCCGTGCTCTTCGTCTAGCGTAATGCTGCCGATGGTTTTGCTGACTTTTTCAATGTCAGAGACAAAGCGTCTGAGCGCGCTGTTATAATGATTAGCGGCCCAAATCGCAAAACCTAAGGCGACAATAATGACCAGTTCCAAGGCAAACAAAAAGGATTGCAGTTTCCAGACAGAGGTATTGTCGACATAGCCAGAAATATTCAGCCAGGCCCTCGGGCCGAATTTGACGGAAACCCGTAGCACTTGATCTGTGAGCGGGATTTTTTTCAACTGTTTGACAATGCGCCAAATATCCGTGGTTTTACTCTGCACATGCCACACGGGTTTGTCGGTTGCTGTCACAGCAATGTTTGGCAGGTTAATGGCATCAATAATTTGGCGGCGCTTGTCGGGAGGGTTGATGCCGACGGCCTCAACAACGGTCAGCATTTGCCGCATGATCAAACCGCGGTTGACATTGGCTTGGGTGTTTTGGGAGTTTTTGGTCATCTCTAAAAAAATCACCACGTGTGTGGCGAGCATGATGACGATGAATACCGCGAGAATTTGCGCCCAGGTGCTATCAAAAAGATACAGGCGCTTTTTAGCCATGCTTTTCTACCTTTGGCGTGAATAAGTAGCCCCCGCCGCGGATGGTTTTGATTAAGCGTGGTTGCTTAGGGTCATTTTCAATTTTTTGGCGCAGCCTTGAAACCTGCATATCAATGCTCCGGTCATAGGGGCTTGCGTCACGATCTTTTGTGAATTCCATCAGCTGATCACGCGTCAGGACTTTTTGAGGATGAGTGACAAAAGCATGCAGCAAGGCAAACTCGCCACTGCTCAGTGGCGTGGCTTGCTTTTGTGGTGAGTACAGTTCGTGCATGTCAATATCCAGCACCCAGCCATCAAAGTTAAAACGCTCATGAGGCGGGTCAGAGGGCGTGGTTGCTGTGCTACGTGAGGCTTCATTGGTGTGGTGGGCCTGGCTTCTGCGCATAATGGCTTTGATGCGCGCCAACAGCTCTCGTGGGTTAAAGGGTTTGGAAATGTAATCATCCGCACCGACTTCAAGGCCGACAATCCGGTCGGTGTCTTCACCGGCGGCGCTCAGAATTAAAATAGGAAAATGGTAATGTTGACGAAGTTGTTGGCACAAGGTTAAGCCGTCATCGCCGGGTAGCATCATGTCGAGGATCATGAGGTCAGGCGTGAAGCTCTTGAGCACTTCATACATTTGCTCACCATCGTGTGCCACGTGGACGTCATAGCTATACTTTTCGAGAAACTGCGAGAGCAGTTCGCAAATGTCTAAATCATCATCAACGATTAAGATTTTGGTTAGCACGGGTTATATCCTAAGCACCTTTAAAAAGGCAGTGTAGCAAAATCAATAGCGACACTCTAGCATCATGCACGGCTAGTTTCTGGTTTCTCGTTATGGGTTTCTAGCGTATACTGTCGCGCATTCACGCAAGGGGATATTATGGCAGCGATCAAGCAACTGCAAGCACGAGAAATTTTAGATTCACGCGGTAACCCAACCGTAGAAGTGGATGTTTGCTTGGATGATGGCAGTTTGGGGCGTGCGGCTGCCCCGTCGGGTGCATCGACGGGGGTGCATGAAGCCTTAGAACTGCGCGATGGCGACAAACATCGCTATTTGGGTAAAGGTGTGTTGAGGGCCGTGGCGAATGTTGAGACTAAAATACAAGCGGTGCTCAAAGGCCAGTCTGCCGATGATCAAACCCATGTTGATGGTTTAATGCTTGAGCTTGATGGCACGGAAAATAAATCTCACTTGGGCGCTAATGCGATGTTGGCGGTATCTTTGGCGGTGGCGAAGGCTCGCGCCGTATCGGAAAAGCTCCCCTTTTATCAAAGTTTAGTTTCGCGTGATCGCTACCTGATGCCTGTGCCTTTGATGAATATCATCAATGGTGGTGCGCATGCTGACAATAGTGTCGATATCCAAGAATTTATGATTGTGCCAGCCGGCGCGCCCAGTTTTTCTGAAGCGCTGCGTTATGGCACGGAAGTTTTTCATGCACTCAAAGCTGTTTTAAAAGCTAAAGGCTTCAATACCGCCGTGGGTGACGAGGGCGGCTTCGCCCCCGATTTGCGTTCTAATCAAGAGGCTTTGGATGTGATTGTTCAGGCGATTGATCAAGCCGGCTTTTCACTGGGCAACGATATTCATTTGGCTTTGGACGTTGCCAGCAGCGAACTTTTTAGTGAAGGCCGCTATCACTTGTACTCTGAAAAACGTGTCTTGGATGCGCAAGGCTTTGTGGATTATTTGGCTGACTTGGTTCGCCAATACCCCATTATTAGTATCGAAGACGGTATGGCTGAAGAGGATTGGCAGGGTTGGGCCGTCTTAACACGCGCCCTGGGTGAGCGAGTACAGTTGGTGGGCGATGATTTATTTGTCACGAACCCTAAGCTTTTGGCCCGTGGCATAGAAGAGCAGATTGCTAATGCCATTTTGATTAAATTTAACCAAATTGGTACGCTCACGGAGACCTTAACGGCGATAGAAATGGCGCAAAATGCGGGCTTTAATGCGGTGATTTCGCACCGCTCCGGTGAAACGGAAGACACCAGTTTGGCGGATTTGGCGGTGGCGACGAATGCGGGTCAGATTAAAACGGGTTCCTTGTGCCGCACGGACCGTTTGGCAAAATACAATCAGCTCTTGCGGATTGCGCAACGTTTGGGCGATAATGCCGTTTATGCCGGTCAAAATGCCTTCGAGCGTTTTTTAACGGCGTAGCGGGTGGAAGGATGAATTGCCCGGGAGGTCATCGATGACATTACGTTCACTAGCCCTAGGACTCTTTGTTCTGCTGATGTTTTTGCAATATCAGCTCTGGTTTTCATCCGATGGTCTTGGCAAAACGGCCCGATTAAAATCCAGCATTGCCGCGCAGCAAGCGTCGAACCAAAAGTTCAGCAAAATCAATGATACACTGACCCAGCGTATCAATATGATCCAGCATAACCAACAAGCCCTGGAAGACATTGCCCGAGATCAATTGGGTATGATCAAGAAAGACGAAACTTACTACCAGTTTGTTAAATAAAGCTGAACGTTTGGAGCAATATTTGCATATAAATTATCGTTTATGTGAGTTGCTTTTAATAAGCTGGGCTGCTGTCGACTTCGACCGCATATCGTTTATTTGATTTCGTCGTTAAATAAACAGGAATGTTTCTTTTTTACAGCTAGCTATGACGCTTTCTTTGTTTTTATCCTCGCGCGCGGGCTGGTTGGGCTTTCGGATAAAACCAGCCTTTCTGCTGAGCTCACAGGTGGCCAAGGCCCTATGAAAATGCTATGATCTGGCCCAATTTACCGTTGAGTTGCCTTGCATGAGCTACGCCAATATTCCTATGAAATCCGTGGGTCCGCTGAAGCTGGTGGGTGATGTGGATGCTGAGGTATTGGTGCCTTTGGCGACCTATGAAACCCCGCTTTGGCCATCAGTGGGCCGTGGCGCTAAGTTGTCGCGTTTATGCGGCGGTATTCAAGTGAGCTTGCTCGATGAGCGCATGACTCGCTCCGTGTTGTTCGAGGCTGATTCTGCCCGTACCTTACACCAGATTTCGCACGCCATATTAGCTGATATGGATGTATTGTATTCGGTGGTTTCGGAGTCAAGCCGTTTTGCAAAGCTTTTGGCTGCCAAACCCCGTATCGTGGGCCGCATGTTGTATTTGCGTTTTGAGTTTCAAACGGGCGATGCCTCTGGCCATAACATGGTGACCAAAGCGTCAGACTATTTGATGGAGTACTTGCTCAAGCGTTATGATGCTTTGCGGTATGTCTCAATCTCAGGCAACTACTGTATCGATAAAAAAGCCTCTTCAGTGAACAATATTTTGGGTCGTGGTAAGCATGTCGTCGCCGAGATGTATATACCGCGGGAAATTTGCGAATCGCATTTGCGTACGACGCCTGAGGCTCTTGCCGATATTAACACCAAGAAAAACCTGGTCGGTTCTATCGTCGCCGGCAGTTTGCACAGCGCGAATGCGCATTATGCGAATATGTTGCTGGCGTTTTATTTGGCCACGGGCCAAGATGCGGCGAATATTGTTGAAGGTTCGCAAGGCATTACCTATGTCGAAGCCCAAGCCGACAGCGTGTATTTTTCTGTGAGTTTGCCGAATATTATTGTTGGCACCGTCGGCAATGGAAAGGGTCTGGATTTTGTGCGAGAAAACTTAGCGTTGCTCGGTTGCACTCAGTCGCGCGAGCCGGGTGAAAATGCTAATCGCTTGGCCATGATTGCAGCGGCAACGGTATTTTGCAGTGAACTATCACTGCTGGCGGCGCAAACTAACCCGGGTGAGTTGATGAAAAGCCATGTGGCGATGGAGCGAGGTGAAAATAAAGCATGAAACATTACGGTATCGACACCTTAAGTTTTTACACGTCACATTACTGTATTGATCTTGCGGCGTTGGCCAGTGCGCGCGGCATTGATGTGAACAAGTTCTACGTTGGCCTCGGTCAGCAGAAGATGGGCGTGTTAGCCCCCGACGAAGACATTGTGACCTTAGCAGCCAATGCGGCTAAGCGTGCGCTTCGTGATACGAAGTTAGACGATATTGGTACGGTTTTGTTTGCGACAGAATCGGGTATTGATCAATCTAAATCAGCGGGCGTGTATGTGCAGCGCTTACTCGGTTTGTCGCCGCATTGTCGCGTGATTGAAATGAAGCAGGCTTGTTACAGTGGTACGGCCGCGATTCAAATGGCGGTGGGCCTGTTACAGCGTTGGCCAGATAAGAAGGTGCTGGTCATTATGTCGGATGTGGCGCGTTATGGTTTGGGTAGTCGCGGCGAGTCTTCTCAGGGTTGCGGTGCTGTTGCTGCGGTCATTAGCCAGAATCCGCGCTTGTTAGCGATTGAACCTGAAGCGGGTTTATACACCGATGATATTATGGATTTTTGGCGCCCCAATTATCGCGACGAGGCGTTTGTCGATGGCCACTATTCAACTAAAATGTACATGCAGGCTTTGGTGGAAAGTTTTGATGATTACTCGCAACACAGTGGGCGAAAGTTTAAAGATCACACGCACCATTGTTACCATGTGCCTATTCCTCGTCTTGTTGAAAAGGCCCACAAACACTTGACTGCGCACTGTGGTGTTGAGTTATCGGAAGAGTCGATGAAAGCTTTGCTTGAGCCGCAGCTTGTATATTCCCGACGCGTCGGTAATTGTTATACAGCTTCTTTATATTTGAGCCTCATTTCTTTGCTGGATAATGTGAAAAGTGATTTGGCCGGTCAGCGCATCGGTTTTTACAGTTATGGCTCGGGCTGTGTGGCGGAGTATTTCAGTGGTATCGTGATGCCGCATTACCAAAATGTATTGGATGCGCAGCATAATAAAAACATGCTCGACTCGCGCACCTTGTTAAGCTACAAACAGTACGAAGACTTTTATCGTTACAAGTTGCCGCAAGATGGCAGCCAGTGTGTGACGCCAGCACACCCCAGCGGCGCATTTCGTTTGGCCGGCGTGGATAGGCATCAGCGAATTTATGAGAAAGTCTAGTGCCAGAGCGCCCGGTAAACTGATTATCAGTGGTGAGCACGCAGTGGTGTATGACGCGCCTGCTATTAGCGTTGCGGTTAATCGTTACGTCACCTCCACAGTCAGTTCTCGCCGTTTGCGTTCGGTTTTGTTCCATTTGGCGGATTTGCGTCACACAGAAACGTCGACTTATGACACATTGCGTAAACTTAAGCATCGTTTAAAATCGTCCTATCAGAAATTTTTAGACGGTGACTTTCATGTGCGTGATGTTTTGGAAAAGCCGTTTGAGCTGGCGCAATTTGCTTTTGTGAATGCGCTGGATCATGTTGAAGAAAGCTTGAGTGGTTTGAACCTTGAAACGCATTCTGATGTGCCTACAGGCTGTGGCTTGGGTTCGTCCGCGGCTTTGGCGGTCAGCATTACAGGTGCTGTATTGCACTACCATGGTATTACCTTGGGTGATGAAGAATTTTTTGAGTTGGTTAAAGTGGCTGAAAATATGCAGCACGGCTACACAAAAGGTTTGGATGTGATGACATCGTTTCGTGGCGGTGCGATTCACTTTAAGCAAGGCCAGTATACCTCGATTGATGTGCCTGATTGTCCTATTACCTTGATCAACACGGGCCAGCCTGAAAGCACAACCGGCGAGGCTGTGTTCAGCGTGCGAAAGCGGTTTGGTGATAGCGGTATTTGGTCAGAGTTTTCTGAGGTGACCGAAAAATTTTATTCAGCGCTTTGTTTGGAAGATCATCAGAAAACGTTATTCGAGCTTATTGCTAAAAATCAAACCTTACTTGAAACCATTGGCGTGGTTCCTGATAAGGTGAGAACCTGTGTTGCTGATTTGCAAGAACGCGGTGTCGCAGCCAAATTGTGTGGTGCTGGCAGTGTGAGTGGCGACGCTGGCGGCATAGTACTCGCATTGAGTGATGATCTAGAGCAAATAGAAGAATGTGTTAAGCCGTATGGTTACTCTGTGCTTCGCTGCGCGATAGATCGACAGGGTTTGGTCTATGATTAGCGCGAGCGCACCTTCAACCACCATGTTGTTTGGCGAACACGCGGTTTTAACAGGTGGCAAGGCCTTAGTGGCCGCGCTCAATGCCCGTGTCACGGTATGTTTAGAGCCTATTGAGAGTGAGCGGATTGAAATCGTCTCTTCGCTGGGGCGTCATGTTCAGGCTTTGGCTGATTCTGCTTTAACCGCACCGTTTGAATTTGTGTTGGCTGCTGTGCAAGCTTTCAAGCCTGCAAAAGGGTTGCGCTTAACGATTGAAAGTGAAGTCTCTTCAACCCTGGGGTTAGGATCTTCCGCAGCGGTCACCGTGGCTACTGTGGCGTGTCTATATCAATGGCTGCACGGTCAAGAAAATATAAGTGAACAATTTAAGCTTGCATATCATGCGGTTTTAAGCGTGCAGGGTCTGGGCTCAGGTGCGGATATTTATGCCGCCACATTTGGTGGTGTGCAATCGTATTGCATTGGGCAGACGACAGCAAATCCAGTTAATTGGCCCTGGCGATTTTATTTGTGTTATTGTGGTTATAAGACACCGACCAAAGTCGTGTTGGCTATGGTTGAGCGGCGACGTCTAAATGACGCAGAAAGCGTGTCTAGGTCGATAGCCTGTATTAACCAAGCCACAGAGTTGGCTCTGTTGGCAGCAAAACATCATTCGCTTGATGAATTGAGTGAGGCTTGTAAGCTCCATCAGGCTGCGATGAAAGACCTGGGTTTATCAACGCCTGAGCTGGAGCAATTGATCACATCGCCTGCTGCAAAAATTTCAGGTTCAGGCCTGGGTGATTGTGTCATCACCTTTGTCGGGTCCGATACGGTTATCCCAGAAGACATGATCAAGTTGAGTGTATCGAATCAAGGAGTGTGTCTACATGAATCCGCGTGACTGCGTTCAATGTTTGATTCCACATGCAAATATTCATAAGGCCTCGGCCGTCGCGTTCGCGCCTAGCAATATTGCCTTGTGTAAGTACTGGGGCAAGCGTGACTCGGTGTTAAATCTGCCTGAAACGGGCAGCTTATCGATCGCTTTGGGTGATTTGGGCACCACCACGTGCATTGAGTTGAGTGAAACCGGTCAAGATTGTATCGAGTATGCCGGCAAAGCGTTAGATGAAGGCAGTGGTTTTTACCGCAGGGTGACTTCCTTTTTGGATTTATTTCGTGCGCCGAATCAATTTTTTCATATTAAAACGAATAATACCGTTCCGCTTGCGGCCGGTCTTGCGAGCTCTGCTTCAGGTTTTGCGGCCTTGGTGAAAGCCTTGGATGATTTGTATAACTGGCAGCTTGATTTGAAAACGCTCTCAATTCTCGCGCGACTCGGTAGCGGCAGTGCCGCACGCTCATTTTGGCCGGGTTTTGTGGAGTGGCATCGTGGTGAGCAATCAGACGGGTTGGATTCGTTTGCTGAGCCAATTGAAACAGCCTGGCCTGAGTTGTGTGTGGGCTTGATTTTAGTATCAACGGAGCAGAAATCTCGCTCTTCGCGAGAGGCGATGAAAGAAAGTCGTGATACATCGCCCTACTACCCTGTGTGGCCTAGTAAGGTAAAGCAGGATATTGCTGCGATTAAGCCTATGATTGCTGATCGTTCTTTTGGTTTATTGGGCCAGATTGCTGAACAAAATGCACTGTGTATGCATGCCTTAATGCAGACGGCTGTTCCGCCCACGTATTACGCTTTGCCTGAAACATTGGCTGCTATGCGGGCCGTTTGGGCTTTGCGTAAAGAAGGCGTGTCTGTGTATTTCACGCAAGATGCTGGCCCGAATTTAAAATTATTATTTGAGAAATCGTCAGAACCATCGGTGCGAAAGCGTTTTCCTGATATGATTGTCGTTGAACCGTTTAAATGAGAAAAGCATGAAAAATACGGAAGAATATTTAATTTTGGTTGATGAGCAAGATCGCGAGGTTGGCACGTCTGAAAAACAAGCCGCTCATGAAAAAGCTTTATTACACCGCGCTTTTTCTGTTTTTATCATGAAAGGCGATGAGGTTTTATTGCAGCAACGACAGTCTTCAAAATATCACTGTGGGGGCTTGTGGACTAATACTTGTTGCGGCCACCCGCGTCCGAATGAAGAGACAAAAGCGGCTGCAGAAAGACGCTTGCATGAAGAGCTAGGATTTGCTCAGCCACTCAAGGATGTGGGCTCATTCACTTACCGTGCTGAATTTGATAACGGTTTAACAGAATATGAGTTTGATCATGTCTTTTTTGCTGAATACGATGACCAAACCATTAGCCCCAACCCTGACGAGGTTTCGGCAATTGAGTGGTTGTCTGTTGAAAAATTAAAGCAGCGTTTAAAGAAGGCGCCAGAGCAATTTACACCGTGGCTAGGTTTGGCTTTATCGGTATTATTAAAAGCGCGAGGTCAGAAATGAAAATTTTATTAAGCAATGATGATGGCTATCAGGCGCCGGGTATCAATCAATTGGCTCAAACACTCTCTGAGTTGGGTGAGGTGTATGTTGTTGCCCCTGATCGTAATCGCAGTGGCGCGAGCAATTCTTTAACGATCGACCGCCCACTGAGTGTTAAACAGTATGGTCCGAACGCTTATTATGTGAGTGGCACACCAACAGACTGTATCCACTTGGCCACAACCGGTTTGTTAGATATTAAGGCAGATATCGTTGTTTCAGGGATCAATGACTCTGAGAACTTAGGCAGTGATGTCTTGTATTCTGGTACGGTAGCGGCAGCGGTGAGTGCGCGTATGGCTGGCATCCCTTCGATTGCGATGTCGCTTTTGGGCGGCAAAGAATATGAGTGCGCAGCTCGTGTGGCTAAACAACTTGTGACACGCTTGATCAGTCATCCCTTGCCTGCTGGTACAATTTTGAATGTGAACGTGCCTAACGTTGCGTATGAACATTTGCAAGGCTTTGAGATCACGCGTTTAGGTACACGTGAAATTTCACAGCCTGCAACACGACAAATTAACCCTAGAGGCAAGGAAATTTTTTGGATCGGTTTGCCGGGTAACGAAGATGATGCTGGGCCAGGCACTGACTTTTCTGCTGTGAGCGCTCAAAAGGTTTCAATGACACCGTTGAAATTTGATTTGACACACTACGAGGTTTTTGAGAATTTATCGATATGGTTGCAAGGCTTAGTGTAGTGTGGAAACTGAAATGTCAGATGATCTTCAAGAGATAGAAAAGGATTCGGTCGATATCGAGCAAGATGAGGTTGATCTATCTGATGATGCCGATGAGACAGATGTGGATGAATCAGAAAGCGATGAAACGCCAGCCTTAAAGTCAAAACTTGCCAAGGGTCCGGATCTCGATCCGATTCAGTTATACCTTAACGAAATCGGCTACACGCCATTATTAACCGCCGAAGAAGAAATTCAGGTCGGTCGTTTGGTTGTGCAAGGTGATCCGGCTGCCCGTAAGCGCATGATTGAAAGCAACTTACGTTTAGTGGTCAAGATCTCCCGTCATTATATCAATCGTGGTATGGCCTTTTTAGATCTGATCGAAGAAGGCAATTTGGGCCTCATGCATGCTGTAGAAAAATACGATCCTGAGCGAGGCTTTCGTTTTTCGACCTATGCCACATGGTGGATACGCCAAACAATTGAGCGGGCGATCATGAACCAGACGCGCACTATTCGCTTGCCCGTCCATGTCATTAAAGAATTGAACACCTACCTTCGCGCGGGTCATGAGCTTGAAAAAAAGCTGGGCCATAAAGCATCAGCTGAAGAAATCGCCAAAGCCTTGGATCAACCTTTAGACAATGTGAAGTCAATCTTAAGCTTGAACGAGCCGATGGCTTCTATCGATAAACCTCTGGCGAATAATCCGGATAAACGCCTGGGTGATTTGGTGGCTGATGATAATAGCCTTGATCCGGAGGCTTTATTGCGTGATATGGATTTGCAAAAGCACTTGGAAGTGTGGCTGGGTGAACTGGATAGTCGCCAGCGCGAAGTATTAATGCGCCGTTTTGGCTTGGGTGATTATGACGAGCGTCAAACTTTGGAAGAAGTGGGCGCAGCGATTGGCTTGACGCGCGAGCGTGTTCGTCAAATTCAAATCGATGGCCTTCGTCGTCTTCGTTTTATTTTGGAGTCCAACGAAATTTCTGAAGACATTTTGCACGATTTAGGGGAGGCGTAAGCGATGAAAAGTGGTGTATTGTTCTTAGTCACTTCGGTCTTCAGTGTCATAGCTTGGGCCCAATCTCCCATGGCCATGCAGGCCTCACAAGTGCTTGAAAAAATCTCCAGCGCGGGCTACCAAAACATTGACCAGCTTGAGCTTAAGCACGGTGTTTATAAAGCAGAAGCTTTAGACAGCAATCAGCAAGAAGTGGATATTCGTATCAGCGCAGACACCGGCCAATTTTTGCCAACTGAGGTGAATGTGCCAAAGCGAGATATGCTCTCCGTTGCCCAAAAACTGGAAAAGCAAGGTAACGCAGTGCGTGAAATAAAGCTGGCCGCTAGTGGCCAATACTATACCGTAGAGCTTACTAACGCTCAGGGTGAGAAACAAAAACTTCGTGTAGACGCGAACGAGAAAGTTAAGCCTGTTTCGGCTTCTTAAGCCTTCTGTCCGGCGATCAAATAGTTCACTGAAATATTATCTGACAAAGAAAAGCGCTTCGTGAAAGGATTGTAACGCATGCCTTTTAGGACTTTTATCTCAATGTTTGCCTTGCGAAGCATTGCTGAAAGCTCGGCAGGCGTGATAAATTTTTGATAATCATGTGTGCCGCGTGGCAGAACCTTCAAAAGATATTCAGCACCAAGTATCGCGGTGAGATAGGCCTTTGGGTTTCGGTTCAGCGTGGATAAAAAGATCTGCCCGCCAGGTTTCAGTAGTTTTGCTAAGTGCTTCACAAAGTCGTCTGGGTTGGGCACATGCTCGAGTAGTTCCATGCAGGTGATGATATCAAATTGTTCAGGGTGTTTTTCAGCGAAGGTTTCTACGCTCGTGCAGTGGTAGTCGATGTTAAGGCCTGAGTCCAGTGCGTGGAGTTTGGCGACATCAATCGCTTGTTTAGATAAGTCGATCGCCGTGGTGTTCGCCCCTTTGACTGCAAGGCTTTCGGATAAGATGCCGCCACCACAACCGACGTCTAGGACATTCTTGTCGGCAAGCTTCACCTGCTCTTCAATAAAACGAACGCGGTGTGGATTTAAATCGTGCAGTGGTTTGCATGGGCCTTTAGGGTCCCACCACTTTGAAGCCATGGCATCAAATTTTTTCACTTCATTTGGATCGTAGTTGCTCATGACGGGCACCTGTTTTAAAGTGATCATTATCGCTGGATGCTTTTTGGCTGTCTAGTTGTTTGGGGAGTATAAATATGTGCCGATTCATCGCTTACTTGGGAAAGCCACTGCTAATCAATGATGTGATTAGTAAACCGAAAGACTCGTTGATTAAGCAAAGTGTTCATGCGCTTGAGTCAGATGTCAAGCTTAATGGTGATGGCTTTGGAATTGGCTGGTATAACCCCAGCGTTACAAACAAACCGGGTGTCTTTGTTTCGATACTGCCAGCTTGGAATGATTTAAATTTACGAAATATCTCTCACCAGATTGTCTCTCCTTGTTTTTTTGGCCATGTGCGCGCAGCAGAAGAAGGTTCTGTGACCCACGATAATTGCCATCCCTTTCATTACAAACACTATATGTTTATGCACAACGGCGGAATCGGCGGCTATAAAAAAATCAAGCAAGCCCTCTTTGCGCTGTTAAGTGAAGAGGCTTTTTTGCAAATTCATGGCCACACAGACTCTGAAGCGATGTTTGCACTCTGGTTAACTTGTTTTTTGAAAACCAAGAAAACGCTGGCTGATATGCTTGCTTGCTGGCGGGAAACGCTGAAGATTCTTGAAGGCTTGCAAGCAGAGTACGGCGTTAATCAACCTTCTTACATTAATGCTTTAGTGACAGATGGAGAAGAAATTTCAGGTGTGCGCTATAGCACAGACCCGGATTATTTTTTATCGTTACATTTTTTAGCAGGAAGGGAGTTTGTTCACACAAAAGAAGGTTGCCATATGCTGCCAGCAAAATTTGGTCGAAATGATGCAGTGATAATTTCATCAGAGATCGTGACAGCGCATAAAAACGAATGGCGTGAGGTTGAAAAGCAGGCGGTATTTAGTGTTGATCGCCATAAGGTCATTAGCACAGAGAGTTTATGATGATTTGCTACGACGCATATAAATAAAGTACCCCAGATAGATAAAGATCAGTGGGCCGAGTATGAGCTCCAGCTCGTAAGAAATAAGGTTATACCCTTTTAAATTCGTGGGCGGTTCAAAGCTAAACAATATGCCTAAAGTGATTGAAACCGCGATACCGAGCACATACAGCTTGTTCAGCAATGGAGAGCCGGGTAGTTTGTTTAGCGATTTGAAATAGACGGCCGCCAAAAATAAATAAGGAATAAAGTATAAGATCGTTGCCATTAGCACTAACACTTGATACATATTATTGATGCTGGGCAAGGCATTTGTGATCAACGTGATTGCGCTGATGATGAGCCCCATCAATAAAATAGCGTTGGCAGGCGAATCATGGCGATTGGTTTTGTGCAGCCAGTTTGGCAGTATGCCTTTGGGTGTGCATTTAAAAAACATCGTGACAGGCGCTATCAGCCAGATAGTCACTGCAGCAAGCTCAGCAAAAACAAGTAAAAATGACATTGCCCGGCTAAACCATGGCGCATGGAGTTTTTGGCCCATCACTAGAAACGTTTGCATTAAACCGGATGTGTTTTGCACTTCTGCTGGTGTGAGTATCACGTTAATCGCGAAGGTTCCAAGCGCATAAAATAGAAAAATTAATAATGAGCCAATAATCAAGCCATTGTAAAGATCGCGCTTGGGGTTTCTAACGGCGTTTGCAAATGTCGGTATGACCTCAACGCCCGCCATGGCAAACATGATGATAGTCAGGGTTGAGAGTTTGTTGAAAATATGGCCGCTCGGCAGCGCGGCGCCGGCACTAAAGCTCGTGGCGCTTTTTCCTGTTGCCAGAAGTAAAAACACCCCGAGTAAAATCAAAGCAATGGTCGGAATAATGGTTCCAAGTAAGCCGCCATATTCGACTAAATATTTGCTGGCCTTCAAGCCAAATAAGCTGACGATGACGATCAACCAGAAAGCGATTAACACACAGGCTGTAATATAAACATGATTATTAGCCAGCTGCGGTTTACCGAGAAAGTAGGCAAAGTTGGTCGCCAGGAAAATTAAAACGGCCGGATAATAAAAAATATTATTCACCCAGTAGAGCCATGCGACGATAAAAGCACTCCGTTTGCCCAGCGCATGCTCTGTCCATTTGTAAATACCCCCTTCTTCCGGGTATAAACGGCTTAACTTTGCGGCAACAAATACCAGCGGTAAGAAAAATAAAACCGCACCCAGCAACCAATATGAAATAGCGGATGCGCCAATTCCTGCCGCGACGGCAAGCCAGCGAACGCCAAAATTAGAGATAAAGGTGATTAGAGCAACGTCACGAAAACCCAGGACTTTTTTTTGAGAAGGCGAAGATGTCATGTCATACCAAGCTAAAAAATAACGAAACCCGTCGAGTAAATTGGGCAATAATGCTCTAAGTAGCCGCATGCCGCCCAGGGGTAGAATAAGCTAGCAGTTTAGCACTAAGTTAAGAGTGCGCACAAATCGCTTGTTGGGGATACATTTTTGTTAGTATGTGGGTTATGATGAGCTTTCTTTCTATCGGATAAACGGGAGTGATGTATGAGTTCAGTGACCAGTGCTTTGACCAAAGTGTTTGCCAACACTTACGCGCTTTACCTTAAAGCCCAAAACTTCCACTGGCATGTTAAGGGCATCCAGTTTAAAGAGCTGCATGAGCTTTTTGAGGTGCAATACACCGAGCTTGCGCAAGCGGTGGATGATTTGGCTGAGCGTATTCGTACCTTGGGGGCGAATGTGCCTGCTTCGTTTTCTGCGCTTAATGACGTCAAAACCTTGGACGATGGTGATTCCAACATGAAGGGCGAAGACATGCTCAAAGCCTTTGTGGCAGATCATCGCGCGTTGATTGATGATTTGTACGCAGCCATGAAGGTTGCTCAAGAAGCAGGCGACGAAGGTTCGATCGCGCTCATCAGCGAGCGTATTGCGCATCATGAGAAAAGCGCTTGGATGCTTGATGCAACGTTGGCTTAACTTATGCCGGGAACTTTGTACGTGGTGGCCACGCCGATTGGCCACCTCGACGATATTTCATTGCGAGCGTTAGAAACCCTAAAAGCGGTTAAACTGATTGCCTGTGAAGACACTCGCCACAGCAAAAAATTATTGAATCATTTTGGCATCACCACACCCTTGTTTGCTTTGCATGCGCATAATGAAGAAGCTTGCGCAGATGTACTGATCGAGCGGCTGGTGGCAGGTGATGATATTGGGCTGATTTCCGATGCGGGCACACCGTTGATCAGCGATCCAGGGTGTCGTTTTGTGGCGCAAGCCAAAAGCTTGGGTATCACGGTGTCACCTTTGCCGGGTGCTTGTGCGGCCATCGCCGCTTTGTCTGTGGCCGGCTTGCCAAGTCATACTTTTCATTTTGTCGGCTTTTTGTCGAGCAAAGGCGGTGCCCGTAAAAAGCAGTTGGCCACCTTGGCTCATGAGTCGCCAACGCTGATTTTTTATGAGGCGCCTCATCGCATCATCGAAACCCTGAGTGATATGGTCGTGGTGTTTGGTCCTGAGCGTATGGCGTGTTTGGCACGCGAAATGACCAAAACCTTCGAAACGGTGCTTCGCCTACCCTTGGCCGAGCTGCTGGCCCTGGTTCAAAAAGATCCAAATCAAACCCGTGGCGAAATGGTGCTGTTGATTCAGGGCGATAGCCAGAAGTCGCATCAAGCCCATCATCTAGCGCCTGAGCATATCTACCAGCTGTTACAGGCTGAGCTGCCGCCGTCAAAGGCCGCGAAACTTGCGGCCAAAATCACGGGTCTAAGCAAGAAAGATCTCTATCTGGGTGGCGATCAATCCGATTAAACGGAGCCGTAACGGCTTCTTTCCGCACAGCCTTCAAAACCGATTTCAATGGCGTTTGAGATTTTTCGGCCTAAAAGCACGGTGCATAGGACAACTGCAAGCCCAGCAAAAACGCCGCCTACGATAATGCCGGTGATTGACTGATCTTCGTCATGGTGGTAGTGGTGTCTGTGGTCAGCCAGCCAGCCGGCGCCAACAATTAGCCCACCTATGGCTGCGCCAATTAAGGTGCCGGATAGATAACCTAGCATTTTTGCTATCACGCCTCTGCAATCTGAGGCGCATTCTCTGGGTGAAGGGCAATGGTTTCTCATGGTTGACCTCTTGTTTTGTCTATTTTTAAGCCACTCCATTTTACAAAGGTCTTAGGATTATCGTTACCGTAAAATCTACGCAGTACAGTGCCTCTTTGAGACTCAAAATCCCTGTAAAAACCAAGCATTTTTGTCCGGTTCATGGTAAGCTTTCCGGCTAAGAAAAGGGTCCATTATGAGCATCAATAACACTGGCATCACGCCTATTACGATTGAAGATGAGTTGAAGCAATCTTACCTCGATTATGCGATGAGCGTGATCGTGGGTCGTGCCCTGCCAGACGTTCGTGATGGCTTAAAACCTGTGCACCGTCGCGTATTGTTTGCGATGCATGAACTCAATAACGACTGGAATAAAGCGTATAAAAAATCGGCTCGTGTGGTCGGTGATGTCATCGGTAAATATCACCCTCATGGTGATACGGCGGTTTACGATACGATCGTTCGTATGGCTCAGCCGTTCAGTTTGCGCTATATGCTGGTTGACGGCCAGGGTAACTTCGGTTCGGTCGATGGCGATGCGCCAGCGGCCATGCGTTATACCGAAGTGCGCATGTCGCGTTTAGCCCATGATTTGTTGATCGACTTGGATAAAGAAACCGTCGATTTCTCGCCGAACTACGATGGCACGGAGATGATTCCTGACGTGTTGCCCACACGTGTGCCGAATTTATTGGTCAATGGTTCTTCGGGTATTGCGGTGGGTATGGCCACCAATATTCCTCCGCACAATATCAATGAGGTGATCACAGCGTGTTTGGCCCTGATTGAGAACCCGGCACTCACTATTGATGAGCTTATGGGGTTTATTCCAGGCCCCGATTTCCCAACGGCAGCAATTATCAATGGCCGCGCGGGTATTGTTTCGGCCTACCGTACGGGTCGTGGTCGTATTTATGTGCGTGCGCGAGCGACCATCGAAGACGATAAAAGTCACCAGCGCATCGTGGTCACCGAGTTGCCTTATCAGGTTAATAAAGCCCGCTTGCTTGAGAAAATTGCTGAATTGGTTAAAGAGAAAAAAATCGAAGGTATCAGCGGTTTGCGCGATGAGTCTGATAAAGACGGCATGCGTATGGTCATTGAGCTCAAGCGGGGTGAAATGGCTGAAGTGATTTTGAATAACCTTTACGCCCAAACACAAATGCAAACGGTGTTTGGTATTAACATGGTGGCGTTGGTCAATGGTGAGCCCAAGCTCTTCAATCTAAAAGAATTGCTCGAAGCTTTTATTCGTCATCGCCGTGAAGTAGTGGTGCGCCGCACTGTGTTTGAGCTTCGAAAAGCGCGTGAACGTGCGCATATTTTGGAAGGGCTAAGCATCGCGCAAGTTAATATCGATAAAATGATCACGCTCATTAAGCAAGCGCCGAATCCTGCTGAGGCCAAAGTGGCTTTGCAAGAAAATCTCTGGCAAGTGGGTGATGTGAAAACCATGCGCGGCGAAGCCGATATCGATTTTAGCCTGATTGATCATGAGGGCATGGGTTTTCAGGATGGTGCCTTGTATCGCTTATCTGAAACACAGGCTCAAGCCATTTTGGAATTACGTTTGCATCGATTAACCGGCTTGGAGAAAGACAAGCTGTTTGGTGAGTACCGCGAGATTTTAGAAAAAATCAAAGAACTTAGTTTCATTTTATCCAGTACGGATCGTTTGCTGGAAGTGATTTCCGATGAATTGAAAGCAGTGCTTGCCCAGTACGGCGATGAGCGCCGCACCGAAATTATCGAAAGTCAGGCCGACCTTACTGCAGCGGATTTGATCACCGAAGAAGACTTGGTGGTGACCGTTTCGCGTGAAGGCTATGTTAAAGCACAGTCTTTAACGGCCTATCAAGCACAGCGCCGTGGTGGTCGCGGTAAATCGGCGACGAATGTCAAAGATGAAGATGTGATTGAGCGTTTGGTGATTGCTAATTCTCATGACACGATCTTGTGCTTCTCAAGTATTGGTAAAGTCTATTGGCTGAAAACGTATCAATTGCCGCAGGGCAGCCGAAATTCGCGTGGCAAGCCGATTGTGAATATTTTGCCGCTCACTGAAAATGAACGTATCACATCAATTTTGCCGATTAAAGAATTTGATCAGGGCAAGTTTGTGTTTATGGCCTGCGCATCGGGCATGGTGAAAAAAGTGTCTTTGGAGGCGTTCTCACGCCCACGATCAAACGGGATTATTGCGGTTGAGCTGCCTGGCGATGATCAATTGATCGGTGTTGATATCACTAACGGTGAGCGGGAAGTCATGATCTTTATCGACAGTGGTAAGTCGATTCGTTTTCATGAGCAAGCGGTGCGTCCTATGGGTCGAACTGCGCGTGGTGTGCGTGGTGTGAAGTTACAAGCCGGGCAAAAGGCTGTTTCATTAATTATCGTGCATGATGCGATTGATATCTTAACGGCGACAGAGAATGGTTTTGGTAAACGCACAGACGTTGAAGAATATCGTGTGACAGGTCGAGGTGGCCAGGGTGTCATTTCTATCCAAGTCAATGAACGTAACGGTAAGGTGATCGGCGCGGTGGCTGTGAAAGCAGGCTTTGACATGATGCTCATTACAAACCGAGGAACGTTGGTGCGTACTCGGGCTGACGAGGTGTCGAAAGTTGGCCGAAATACGCAGGGTGTTCGTTTGATTCGCTTAAGCGAAGGTGAAAGGCTCATCAGTTTGGAAGCGTTTGAGGACGTTGTGGCTGATGAGGCGATAGACGACATCTCTTCAGAAGAAGAGTAAGTCTTAGCGGCCGTAGATCGCCATCAGTGGGTAAAGGGATGAGGCGTTTTTTAAGCTACAGTCTCGCCGGTTTGGCTTTATTAGTCTTCGTGGCCGTATGGTATTTGCCTGCCTCTAGGCCGCTGTCCTTTTCTTGCGCCTGGTTGCCGGCTTTAGGCGTTAATCTCAGTTTTAATATTGACGGTTTGAGTCAGCTCTTTATTTTACTGATCAGCGCGATGGGCGTATTGATTGTTTTATACAGTCATCAGTATTTAAAAAGCAGCGCCTTATATTATCGTTACCTTCTGTTTTTGGCTTTATTTATGGTGGCGATGCTGGTCACTGTGGCGGCGAACAATTTAATTGTCTTGTTCACAGCCTGGGAGGCTACAAGCATCAGTTCATTTTTGCTGATCAGTTACCATTACTATCAGCGGCGCAGTCGTAATGCTGCATTGCAAGGCTTGCTGGTTACGATGTTTGGCGGCCTTTTTTTATTGCTCATGGCTTTTTTACTTTATGCTGTCACGGGTACCTTTACCATCACAACGCTGATTGCTGATCATCAACACATCATTCATAGCGCATACTACCCTTGGATTTTTATTTTTTTCTTGTTGGCTGTGATGACAAAGTCCGCGCAGTGGCCGTTTCACTTTTGGTTGCCCAATGCAATGGAAGCACCAACGCCGGTGAGCGCGTATCTGCATTCGGCGACGATGGTTAAGCTTGGCTTATACTTAACGGCGCGATGTTTGCCGCTCTTGGGTGGCACGGTTTTGTGGCACGATGCCTTAGCCATAGTGGCGATGATTACTCTATTCGTTGCAGGTATTTTATGTTGTTTGCAGTATGACTTAAAACGTTTTCTCGCCTACTCAACTGTGATGGCCTTGGCCTTGGTTTTGTGGCTATTGGCCGATGGTAGCGAACAAAGCGTGCAGGCTGCGCTAGTATTTTTATGTGCCCATGCATTGTATAAAGCAGCATTATTTTTGTGTGCCGGTAATATCGATCACGCCACAGGTGAGCGCGACGTGAGAAATTTAGGCAGCCTGTGTAAAGCAATGCCGCTGACATTTGTTGCGGTGCTACTGGCTTCAGCATCACTGGCAGGTCTTCCGCCGCTGTTGGGTTTTGTGGTCAAAGAGTTGGTGTATGCCGTAAAGCTCAATGGGGCTTGGTCTATGCTTGAAGTGCCTGTTGCTGTGATGAGTAATGTGGTTTTTGTCGCCTTGGCTTTGTTATTGGTGGTGCGACCTTTTTTAAGTCGTCGAGTGAAAACACCGTTGATTCACCAGGACAGTTTTTTCTTGGCTTGGCCGCCGTTATTGCTGGCGTTGCTCAGTGTCATATTCGGCCTTCAGCCAAACCTACTGAATAAGCATCTCATCGCCCCTGCGATGCGAGCAATATTGCCGGTTGATAGTATTTCACAGTTGTCGCTTTGGCATGGTCTAACGCCTTCGCTTTACTTGAGTGGCTTTACACTGTTAGTGGGCTGTGTGGCTTATGCGCTTTATGCGCGCTTTGGCCGAAGCCTGCCGAATTTTATGCCGCGAATCGGTGTGGAAAGCGTGTATCATTACACACTGGATCGTTTAAATACCTGGTCTTTCCAGGTTACGCGATTTTTTCATCACGGCCGTTTGCGCGAGTACTTGGCTTTAGTCTTCTTATTTGTGGCTGTTTTGTTGTGGGCGGTGTTCATCGCAAATAATGACATTACGATTAAACAATGGATGCCGCGTGCACCTTGGTTTGATGATATCTTAGTGGTTTCTTTGATTGCTGCAGCGGCTATGACCGTGGTTAGCGCGCCGTATATGGTCAGTCTGGTGATGCTCGGCGTTGTGGGCTTGCTGACTACGTTTATTTTTATTCTTTATTCTGCGCCTGACGTGGCTTTAACACAGTTGTTGGTCGACATTTTGACGGTCGTTATCACGGTGCTTGCTTTGTATCGTTTGGAAAAATTGCCCAAGCCTCAGCTGACTTCGCGTTTTTATCGCTGGCGAAACGCTTTGATTGCAGCGGCAATGGGTTTGATTGTGACGCTAATGATGCTGGCCAGTTTAAGTCAGCCGTTTAATCGTTTCTTGAGCGAGTTTTATATTGCGCATGCCAAAACATTGGCGCACGGTCAAAACGTTGTGAATGTTATTTTGGTTGATTTTCGTGCGTTTGATACCTTGGGTGAAACCTTAGTCGTCGCGATGGCAGGCTTAGGTGTTTATATTTTATGGTATCGCTTATTGGTGAGAAAGAAATCATGAACTCCTTGATTTTGCGCGTAGCCAGTGGGTTCTTAACGATATTAATGCTGTTGTTTGCATTATTTATTTTATGGCGCGGTCATAATAATCCAGGCGGTGGTTTCATTGCTGGTTTAATTGCTTCAGCAGCATTAGGCTTATACACCATGGCCAATGGCGTTGAGAAAGCGCAACGCTTGATCCGATGGCCAGTGTTTTACTACTTAGCCACGGGCATTACGATCAGTGTTGTCGCAGCGGTATCGCCGCTATTTTTAGGCCAGCCTTTTTTTACCGGGCTTTGGTTTGGTGCATCTTGGTTTTCGGTTGGCACCCCGATGCTTTTTGATATAGGGGTGTTTTTAACCGTTGTTTCTGCCGTATTGATGATGATATTTGTGCTGGAATCTAAGCCGGAGAGCGATTAGTGGAAGTGTTATTGGCTTGGGCAAGTGGTATTTTGGTTGCTATTAGCGTGTACCTTTTGCTCAATCGAAATCTCATTCGTGTATTGTTTGGCATCATTTTAATGAGCACCGCGATTAATATTATCATTTTTACCTTGGGTCGTCTCTCACGCAATCAGGCGGTCTTTGTTGAAAATCCTCACCTAAAGCCACTTGATTGGTATGCCAATGCCCTACCTCAAGCTTTAATATTAACAGCCATTGTGATCGGTTTTGGCTTGGCCGCTTTTGTTTTGGTTTTGGTGACACGCAGTTGGCAAGATCTGGGTACGATGGACGCGGATAAATTGCGTGAAAGTGAGGTGGGGGATTGTGACTAATATGTTGCTCGTACTTCCTACTTTAACGGCTATCATTTCCACGATTGTATTGTTGTTTTGTTGGTTTAAACCGGTTTATCAGCGAGTGTTTAACCTTATCGGCACACTCGTTTTCTTTATATTTTCTTTGCTTCTTTTTTTAAACGTTCGCCACCTTGGTTATTTAAGTCTGAATATTGGTGGTTGGAGTGCACCCTATGGCATTAGTTTATGTGCGGATAAGCTTGGTGCATTAATGCTTTTGCTTACGGCCATTGTGGGGTTGTTGATTGCTATTTACAGTTTTTCTGATATCGACCAGGCTGATATCCATGCTGGCTTTTACCCTGCGTTCCAGGTTTTATTGGTGGGCTTGGCCGGTGTTTTTTTAACGGCCGATTTGTTTAATTTATACGTTTGGTTTGAGGTCATTCTCATCAGCTCATTTATTTTGCTGATTTTGCGCGGCGAGAAATTCCAACTTGAAGCCGGTATTAAATATGCGGTGTTGAACTTAGTGGCGACATTGTTTCTTTTAACCGCGATTGCTTTTTTGTATGCACAAACTGGCACGCTAAATATGGCTGACCTATCTGTTCGAATCGCGAGCAATATGCACCCGGGGTTTATTCGCGTGATATCCGTTTTTTTTGTGATTGCTTTTGGTATGAAGGCGGCAGTATTCCCTTTGTATTTTTGGTTGCCAGCTTCTTACCATACGGCGCGTCATGGTGTGACCGCCTTGTTTGCTGCTTTGTTAAGCAAGGTAGGTATTTACGCCTTGCTGCGTAGTTTTACATTATTGTTTCCCTCCAGTTTTAGTTTGTCGCATGAGCTTCTCTTGATTCTAGGATTGTTGGGTTTGATTTTAGGCCTTATGGGTGCGATTGCGCAGACACGTTACAGAAAAGTATTGGCTTTTTTGCTGCTTGCACATATTGGGTTTATCTTAATGGGCTTGAGCTTGATGAACCGTTGGGCTATCACTGGTAGTGTGTACTATATGATGCAACATATATTGCTTATCGCGATGCTCTTTATGATGGCGGGCTTGATTAAACGTTACCGACAAACAGGCATCAGTTTGTTTCGCACTCGACCAGGGTTGTCGGCACTGTTTTTTATTGCGGCTCTAGCGTTATCAGGTGTGCCGCCTTTTTCAGGATTTTGGCCAAAGCTGGCGCTGATCAATGGCGCGATCTCTGCAGGCTTTGCTTGGCTTTCTTTGGTTTTTTTAAGCAGTGGGCTTGTCACCTTGTATGTGATGTGCAGGCTTTGGAACAATGTATTTTTACGCGAAGTAAAGTACGTTGAAGCCTCTTCACTGATTAGCCCACAGGCTATGTGGGCCTCTGTGCTTATGTGTTTTACCCTGGTGCTAATCTTGTCGCTTGATCCCGCACCTTTTTATCATTTTAGCGCGCAAATTGCAGGGCAACTCTTGCACCCGCAGGGGTATATCCACCAATTGTTGGGAGGGGCGAATGATTAAGCGTGCTGTATATGGCCTTTTTTTCTGTGTCTATGTTCTGTATGAGCTGATTATTTCAGCGTTCAAGGTGGCCAAGATTACTATAAGCCCTAAGTTGTCTATTCGCCCAGGCGTCATTGCGCTACCCATTCCTGGCGACACGGATCTTGAAATTACCCTATTGGCGAACTTGATTACCTTGACACCGGGCAGCTTAAGTTTAGATGTTTCACCCGATAAGAAAGTGCTCTACATTCACAGCATTGATATTGATGATCCCGATACACTTCGCGATGCAATCAAACGCAAATTAGAACGGCGTATCAGGAGGCTTGTATGATAAGCGCATTTTTTATTCAAGCCTCTGTTTGCTTAATCTTGTTGGCATGTGCATTAACGCTATGGCGATTGATGACAGGGCCTAGCTTGCCAGATCGTGTGATGGCATTTGATTTGTTTTCTATCTTGCTTATGTGTTTAATCGCACTCTTTTGCTTTATTACTGCTAATGGTATTTATTTGGATGTGATCTTGGTGCTGGCTTTGCTCGCTTTTGTCGGCACGCTTGCATTTTCTCAATTCATCGAATGGCAATTAAGTAAGGGCAGACATCATGATTAATCTTGTCGCATCGATCATTATTTTTGTGGGTTCTTTATTTTGTTTATTAGCAGCAATAGGCGTGGCGCGCATGCCAGACATTTTATTGCGCATGCATGCCAGTACAAAAGCGGGCACGTTGGGAGTGAGTCTTGTGTTGTTAGGTACGGCTTTATCACTAAAAAGCGTGGGAATATGGTTAGAAATTGTAGTTACGATCATTTTTTTGTTTATTACGGGACCGATTGCAGCGCATGTTTTAGCGCGGGCAGCCTACATTATCCAGGTGCCGTTGAGCCCATTGACCCAGATTGATGAAATGCGTGAGCACTACACCGCTAAAAAACCTCCTTTAGAAGACGAACAATAAGCCATACTACTTAGCCCCTAAAAAAAGACAGCCGAATTTTTCAGGTAAATTTCCTTTTATAGTCTATAGTTTAGCTATAGCAGCAATAACGAATAAGGATATGCTCATGAAAGCCACGCTGGTGAAAAAATATTGGAAAGATGTGCGTGAAGAGATGCAAGCTCTGGCGCCTGAGTTTAGCAATATTGTTGATGCATTAAATCCAGGTGATGACTTGTGCTTCTATGAGGGTGTTTACCCCTACGGTGCTGAGGTTGTGAAGCAAGGCGTTTTGCAAGTGGCTAACCCGAAGGGTGATATTGTTCCCTATAACCACCCCACTATAGAGACTCATCTCTCAGAAGACTTGAGTTACAACTTGGGCTCAAACCCCTGTCTGTGTGTGCTCGAGAGTTGTTTAGAAGCCTACACCTATTTTGATGATCGCGTGATTCCTGCGTGTGATTATCTTCGCCCCGGTTCTTTTTCAGGTATTTGGCAGGTGTTGGGGCCGCAAGTCTCGCAGTACCCTGAGTTTTTGTGGAATCTTTCTTCGGGTTCGCGTTCTATTTTTATGTTGCCGAAAGTCTCTGAGGCGAATGCGAATAATAAACTCAAGCGGGCATTTTCACTGACGACCAATAAGCCTCGTAGCATGTTAGATCATTGGTATCTTTTTCGAGAAATGGCCTCGCACCCGGACTTTCCAAAACCTTGGCGTTCGCGAGTGTTATTTTTTTCCGGGGAATGGTTTAAGCAGCTTGAAGACCCTGCTTGGCATGAGTTTCAGCGCTATATTCTCAAAAAAGCATGGTTTAGTAGTGAGTTTTGGCGAAACCAGTTTGTTTGGAATATCGTGTTTTCTTCTGTTCAAAAAAACCGACAAATTAAATCCAGCGCCCATATTATTAATACAGTGCAACACCTCATTATTATGGCCGCAGGTTTTATGCCAGGTTTTGCACCTGCCCTGGATGATTCGGCAGCGCCGGTGTCCAGTTTGCAGCAGGTCTACCTGGATATTTATAATCTAAGAAACTATGCGCCAATTTTAATGCAGCCGCATTGTTTATCCTTTGAGGATAATGCTCGACCGGTTTATTACTCTTTGCATTACCCCACTGCGGGCACATTCTCACCAAAAAGTAGCGGGCACAGCAGTACCATTTCCGATCTTTATGAAGTGAAGATGATTATGGATAAGTATTTGATGGAAATGCGCTCAGGAAATATTCATTTAAGCGATACGCTGATTGCTAAAACAGCCGAGGCGGCGGCTTTCAGCTTCTTTCATAGTGATACGGAGATGTATCACGATGTGAAGCCCAGTGAGGATATTCCAAAAGAAGACCCTAGTTTTAAACAAGCTACGCCTAAAAATACCATTAGCGATGAGTTTCCAAATAACAGTAGTTTTGTGCGCGGTTGCATTCGTGTGGATCATTATTCTAAGTAACGCTGTTTTAGCGATCTGATGCTGTGCGCTTGCCGAGTATACTGGGCTCATCATCATTAAAGTTGCTCTCGCCTAGTCCCGCGGTAAGTGCAGCTTGTGCTTCGGGTGAAAGGCTTGTGCGAAAAAAGCAGGGGTAATCGTATGCGGCTTTAAAGCGCTTAATCGCATCCGGTTTGTATTTCTCCCAGGGCTTTTGTGAAAGGCGTCGGGCTTCCATTTCTCGGTTATTAACCGAGAGCATCGCGTCGGATTCGTCATAATTTGCTGCGAAAAACCAGTCGAGTAATTCATCCCATGTGTGAAACACTAAGGCCTGTGGAGCCGGATCGTTTTGGAATAATTCATCGATCAAAGAGGAGTAGTCCATATAGGCGGTTGATCGCACTGGAATAGTGTATGTACCATGCTGATTAATTTTTTTCTCGAAAGCTGCTCGCCCATTTCTTACGGCTGGAAGCAGCAAAAGGCAGAGTTTGCCCGCAAAGTTATTGTGACCAGATTCTCCGAGAAAAAGATTTTTGTAATCGGTGATTTTTTTTCTAAGGCTTTCTGCAACGAAATAAGCTGTATAGGCAGCTTCTTCACTTTCGGGTGTTTTAAACTTCATATATAAAAATTTAAAATCTGGTTTTCGTGGTGGTTTATTAACAAATTCTTTCCGAACCTCTTGTTTCAATACTTCCACGCTGAGCCGATGACACACTTCTGTTTTGATTCCTTTGTTGCTGAGAAAGGGTTGTCTTTGATTGATCTCACGTGCAAGGTTGGGAGGGATGCTGGGGCGACCAAGGAATTTAACATCTTTAACAATGCTATTTTCTATTGTGATAGTGATGGTGTTTTTATTTCCGTAGCCTTCTAGGCACTTATCTGTATTGGTAAAGGTGTAGTCTGTCATGTGGTTACGCCGCCTCTTCTTTTCGTTTATTTAGCCCAAGTTGGATTAGAAGGGTTAATATTAAAAGAATCACGCCAAAGCCTATCGAAATCAGCACCAGATTATCAATGCCAGTGAGTTGGCCTTGTGCGTTGCGACTCAAGAAGATACCGGAAACGGTGGCGGCTGTGGCCGCTGTAAAATTTCGCACGGCGTTTTGTGCGCTCATAAAGGCCGGTTTTTCTTCGTGTTGTGGAATTAGGCTTGTCTGTACTGAGACAATCGTTCGTCTCGCACTGGCAAAAAACATAAAGCCACACATAAACACCAGCACAGGTATGCTTTCGTAAAAAATGCCAAGCATTAAAAAGATAAATACCATCACAGAGATAAACAACATTAAGCGTGGTATGGAATAGCGATCGGCGCCTAAGCCGGCTAGGTAGGTGCCAACGATGGCCAGGCTGCCTGATAAAAAATAAAGTAATGACAGCTCGGTCAAGCTGATCCCGCGATTAAGCACGTAATAGTTCGCAAGGTTGGGCACTAGAAAAAAATTGGTGCCCATCGATAGGCCAACGGCGGCAAAACCAAGCCAGTTGATGTTTTTTTTCAGTAAGTCTTTAACGCGGCTATGTTGAATTTGAGTATTGAGTTTTGGAATCGCGAGCTGGCTCACGATGATTGAGAGCAAAGCAATCATTGCGCAGACGGTGAAAAACACAGCGCGCCAGCCAATCAGTGAGGCTGAGTAAATGGATATCGGTGTGCCTAGACACATTACCAGCGTAATGGATGACATCATAAACCCCATCGCTTTTCCGCGGCGTTCCGGCGGCACGCTTTCGGTGACGAGCGTGCCAGCCATGGATGCCATGCCGCCGCCAAAGAGTCCTGCGATGATGCGTGCAATCACTAGGCTATCGGCATCCCAAGCCAGCCCTGTTAAAGCGGTGCTGATGGCGAGCCCGAGCAGTGTCAGAATCAGTAATTTTTTTCGAGAGACACGGGTGAGCAAGCGTGCAAATAGCAGGCTACTGCAGCCGGCGGCATACATATAAATGCCGGCAACGGTGCCAATGAGTGAGACGTGCACGTGTAATGTTTCAATAAAGTAAGGCGACAGTGGAATGACAATCGCAAAATCGAGGATATGAATAAACATCATCCAAAAGGCAAGCCTGACGATATGTTTTTCAGTCATGTGTATTTCTCGTTTTTTTTAGTTCGTCGTTGCCGGGACAGGATTAAGCCTCGGCGTGTGCTTGGTGCTCTAGTGCATCTGTATTGAGCCGCGGGCCGGCATCACCTTGTATGTAATGCAAACGGCAGGTTGACACATAGCGATCATTGCCGCCAATTTCAATCGTCTCGCCTGTCGTCACTTTTTGGCCGGATTCATCCACGCGCATATTCATCGTCGCTTTTCGGCCGCAGTGGCAGATTGTTTTAATTTCCGCGATCTCTTCGGCGAGTGCCAGTAAATATTTGCTGCCCTCAAACGGCTCGCCGGTAAAATCCGTGCGCAAACCATAGGCGAGCACCGGACGTTTGCATTCTAAGGTGACCATGGCGAGTTGTTCAACTTGCGCTTTAGACAAAAATTGCGCCTCATCGATCATCAAGCAAGTGACTCTCGGGTTATTAGCCACCGCCTCTTTAGCATGGGTTAAAAAATTAAAATCCGCACCGTAGCTGACGGCATCAGCGGCCAGGCCTATGCGTGAATGGATATGTCCTTGCTTGAAGCGGTCGTCAAAGCTTGGCGTGTATAAGAGGGTTTCCATACCGCGCTCATTGTAGTTGTAAGAGGCTTGCAGCAAGGTGGTGCTTTTGCCGGCGTTCATCGCAGAGTAGTAGAAGTAAAGCTTGGCCATGCGAGTATCCTATTGAGGCTTTGGAAAGTCTATCATACGGGTAGCCATTCACTAAGGTATAAAGGCAATTTTTGTGTGCTCTGTGGCTCTATGTTCAATGGGTTGCCGCTTAATATGATGCTGTTTGACGGGCTATAAAGCGCCAGAAATTTCTCTAGGCTTTTGGCCTTGGTGACGTGACCCGCTTTGACTTCGATTGGGGTGATACTGTCGCTTAGTAGCGTGATGAATTCGATTTCAGCGCGATCTTGTTGCCAACAAAATAGTTTGTGACTGTTTTTGTTAAGCATTTGCGCGACGAAGTTTTCGGCAATATACCCTTTATATGAGCCGAAATCGTAATCTAAAATGCTTTTAGCGGGGGTGTCATTCATTGCATTGAGTATACCCACATCAAAACCATACAGTTTGAATAGGTTTTCTTTGGCTTGTGCGTTTAGTGGCATTTCAATGTGTCGAATGATCGGCGTTTGTAAGACTAGCCCTGCTTTCTTTAGCCAGTCGATCGCGCCGTGTAAGCGTTCGGCATGTTGTATACCGGGTATGACATCTTTAAATTGAAAGCGCGGGGCTTGTGAGTTGTGTGTTCGAGCCAGCTGCCGAGGGATGGATTCAAAAACACGCTGAATATGCAGAGCATTTTGCGCGCCGGCGTGTTTGGCGATATCGGCGTAATAACTTTTGATCAGTGTGTCTTGCTTGTTGCGTGCCTGCTCAAACGCGTTAAAAAGAGAATGCCGGTTGTCAACGAAGCATTGCACAACTTCGGGTAGGCCGCCCGTAATAAGGTACCACTTAAAGCGTTCCCATAGTTTTTCGTGTGCGGTGATAGGCAATGTGTGGTTCATTTTTGCAAGCTCGCAAGCGTTTAGCAGTTGATCTTCTTCTAGTGCTAATAAAAACTCAGCAAAACTCATGGGGTGCAGATGCAGTAAAGAGACCTTGCCCACGGGGAACGATCCGGGTGTGAGTGAAAGGCCAAGTAAAGAGCCGGCGCAAGCGAGAGCGAGCTCGGGCATTTGTTCCGAGAAATATTTTAGTGAGGTAATGGCTTTGGGGCAGGCTTGGATTTCGTCAAAAATGAGTAGATCCTTTTGCCGGTCAATCGGGGTTTCTAGGGTGAACTCAAGCTCGGTGATGATGCGCTCGGGGCTCAAATCGGCCTCGAAAATACCCTCTAGTCCTGGATTTTCTTCAAAATTAAGGTAGTGGCTCCGCTTAAAACGATTGTGTCCAAACTCGTTCAGTAGGTAGGTCTTGCCGCATTGGCGAACCCCCATAATAATCAATGGCTTGCGTGATCTCTCGGCCTTCCATTGTTCTAACTGCGATAAAAAATGGCGTTTCATGAGTGTATTTTTACCCGGCTTGTCATTTTTTACAAGCAAAAACTGACAAACCTATCACTTTTTACAAGCTGAAAATGACAAATCTGTCACTTTTTACAAGTTGAGCCGCTTGCCTCGACCAGGGTGCGATTAAAAGTGTAGGTTTTCATGCCGCTTTTCTTTCTTCCCAATAATCATTCCACTGTCCATTGGCGCGATTGACTCTAAGTGCGAGCATATCGGCTGCATTTTCCTCGCGCCACCAAGCG